>Ga0247734_1001274_pt1 | contig 19371 bp, 18 predicted proteins | sample UWRJL103311B2_FD_180933 | JGI IMG/M metagenome (GOLD analysis project Ga0247734, IMG submission 180933) | Plant litter microbial communities from Arlington Agricultural Research Station in Wisconsin, United States - UWRJ-L103-311B-2 | ecosystem: Environmental > Terrestrial > Plant litter >... | reverse complement strand
GACAATAAGCAGTTTGAGACCTATCATCAGTCTGTAGCAGCGATGGGTGACACTATTGCTCCCTCAGCTGAGGATGGGGATCGACTTGGCCAACATTTTGTTGCATATGTCAAGGGTGCTGATGGCCATTTGTATGAACTTGAAGGCTCGCGAGTAAGTTTCCACAGCACCATTATGATATGTGGAGGTGACTGACCGTCATGTGTAGAAAGGCCCGCTTGATCGAGGTTTGCTCGATGCGGAGGAGGATGTTCTCTCACCAAGGGCTATCGAGCTTGGGATTGGCCGCGTAATTAGCTTGGACAAAGCAGCAGGGGGAAATGATTTGAGATTCAGTGTTACGGCGCTGTCATCAGCAATCCACCATGAATGAGAATGAACTGATAGGAGACAAATTCCTTTTCGTTAGGAGCACTCATTAACTTTCCAGTTATATTCGTTGCAATAGCTGCCTCAGACCAAGATATCATTACTTTCAAACTTCATTTGTCTCCAGCATCTCAACACTCGTGATAACTGACACTGACATTCCAAGATACTCCAATACTCAAGCTATTTCTGATGTGGAAGTATCAAAAAGTTTCCGACACGCATTTGAATTGTGGATTTATCTAATGTCCAAGACTGGAACTCCAACCCATGTTTATTCGCTTTAACAAAAGTTATGACCCTATAATACGCCCGCTTCAAATACCAATCAGTCGATGGTTGCGTCATTAAACTTAGTCCGCTTTTATCGCACTACTCTGGCGTTAGTGATGATACGAAAGGAGGGTTTTAATCCTCAACACAAGGACATATACCTATAAATACGCCTCACAAAAGCATAAGCCGTCAAGAATCCCACCGTACCAGTCAATAACCCATAAATCATACACCCCATTGCACTATATGCGAAAAACAGTAGGCCGCTCACAAAGCCCTCAATATGCAGCTTTGTGAGATAATACCAAACACAATAAAGAAACACCCATATCGAGCTTCCACCGCCAACAGCAAATGAATACCACCACCAGTTGTAATCCTCAGAGCACAGCTTGATATAGATCGATACAATCGTGACTTCAGCAATTGTCAATATAAGAATGATTGACACAACAGATAGAAATCCGAAGACGTAGTAATAGCCAGATTTGTCTTGCCAAAGTGACTGAAAGACAAATATGAGCTCGATGAAGATGACGGCAAATGGAATCAGGCCAGCTAGAAGAACAGACTGTAAAGAGCGAATATACCATGCCCGAGCTGGCATTTGGCGTGGTAGTGTAGTAGTTTTTGTAGGATGGTCCCATGGCCCGACTTTAGTGAACCCATACCAGGAGCCAAAGTAGACGAGAGGGAGTTGTATACAAAGCCAGAGCAATATTATGGCTACTAAAGTGCCGAATGGGAGGGCAGTCGATGACGCTTGTGCCCAGACGAACAGGTTAAGAATGAATACCAGGGAGAAGATCAAACCTGGGAATAGAAGAGCCGTGATGAGCGTGTTCTTCCTCCAGTTCAGACCACCAAATGTTTTGTACACCCTGCCGGAGAAATAGCCTGAGAACACACCAGCGAAAATGAATAGCCCTACTCCCACTGAGACAAACCCACCTCTCCACGATGGGTTCAGTATTCCAAGGGAAGAGAGGAACAGTAGTCCCACGGCCATAAATACCAGTTGCATCCCTGACCCAATAAGAGGAGCCAGTAGATAACCAAAGGCTGGTGCTCGGAAAACATCGCCATGTAGAAGCTTCCAGCCGGTAATGTCCTCAAGCGGCTCATCATCCGAAGAGACATCTGCATCATTTTCGGTGTCGCCAATTTGCTCTAGTAGGCCGCCTGTTGGCTTTTCGCTTGTTTTGGGGGTTCGCGATCCACCAGCTACGCGGGAGCGACGTTTCAATCTAGCTTTGCCCTCCTCTGAAGCATCTTTATATGTCTTGATATCTGTTCTGATAGTACGTGCGAGGATCATGGCAACGATTGCACTCAATAATCCAGATATTATCAACGAGTTGATGATCGCCAGCCAATGGATTCTAGAACCTTCCTCCTGGTTAACAAAATATAGATCCCAACGGTGCGACCATTCGACTCTGTCATCCTCACGGAAATATACTGAATAGGAGTAGGGAATCTCAAGAGTGGCTCCATCATCGACATCTTGCTCACTTTCCGGTGGGTGATAGGACGAGTGCGGATACTGCATCGCCAAATCTGTCGAGTTTGGTGGGAGGTATAGCTCCATTGGTGATTCAATATCGTTGACATCAGCCGGGCACCCATTTTCCAACCTCTTCGTGTGTCCAATACTCTTTGTATAGACTTCAAACCCAACAATTACCCTTCCGCCCCTATCTCCATCCTTTCCAGGGGCTTTACGGTATCTTATCACAATTGTGATGTGGTTATTGATGTAATATCTCCCCTTCCCAGAGCTTAATTCAACGTCTTTGTAGCCCATTTTGAAACCAGCTGCATAGTATTTCCTCGATTTATCAACCGTCACAAAGGAAGTTGCTCCTGGCAGATTGTCCACGATCCACTCTGCAACATAACCATCTTTGACCATCTCTTTTGCTCGCTTTAAATCCTGTCTGCTAACATTGCGGCTACAGAGGAAATTGCATTCGCGGTCTTGCCCCATCACCAATTCAATATCTGATTGTGTAATTCTATCCCCCCGAAGAACTTCTCCCAAGTTTAATGGAATAGTCTGTCCGGAAAGTAAACTCGAACCAGAATGTTGGGTACCTGTCGGAGGGCATACGTAGGGAAGATCGTAGTATGCATATTGCAGTTGTGTATTATCGGAATATACTTTATTCACAAGGAGGGGAATAGCTTCATTCTCTTTGTAGCTCCTTATTGACCACCCTGTTGGCTGTTAGTGAAGCATCAATATGCCACAATGTAGGTCATACCAGGTATGTAGAATGCCTCCGTACAGCTGAATGTAGCGAAGAAAAACAGTATGTTTCCAAGTTGTAGTCGAGTATGTGGAGCCATGGTGCCTCCAAATCGATTGAATATCCAACGGCCAGCTTTCTTGCTCTCCGCCTAAGCTGTAACGGGGTCTAGAGATGGTTCCAGGATATGGACTGCTGAAATCGATGCTCGTTGATCTTGCGGGTGGTTTATTCGCGTCGTGGCGGTTGTATTATGAACAAATTCAAGAATTGGAAAGCTCAAAACGAGTGTAATCGGCACTGAAGTGCCACCTGTACCGGTCACCTAGTAAAGCGAAGCTCTAAGCTGTAAGACAAGACAAGGTGCTTCCTATTTCACGCAGAAAATATATCGTCCATAGAGAATTCATAAACGACGATTTTTGGTTGGAATGCCCGATACGGTCCGTAGTAAAAGTACTGTACAGTTGTACTCCGTGCTCCGGACATGCCATCACGTGACTGCTCTAATATTGGATTCCATCTGGGGATTAACCTTATTTTATAAAACAGACCCTCTTTCGCGTAAAACTCGTAAATCGCCCCATAAATGGGGCGAAAACTCCTTGTTAATAAGATTATAAGGAGGTTTAAATTTTGTAAAAGGTTTAAAAGGTTTAAAAAGTTTTAGCTAGTATTTATATAATATCTTAGCTAAATGTTACAACCTGTGATATATGTCTTAACCAGATACAATAAATATAACTTCTACACCTTCTCACCCCGAGCACAAGACACAAGTAAATCATTAGCAATGTCCGCAACCAATTTCTATATTACCACTGCGCAAGTTTGTTATCGCTGTCGCACAACCGCATTAGTGAGATTAATACAAAGTTGGCGAGAAGTATCACCTATTAGCCACGAGAATAAAGTTTTAGACGTGGTTTTTGTAACTTGTATATTGTGTAAAGAGTTTTTTCTGTCTCTTATTCCTATATATATTGATCCTCTAAAGTACCTCGGTAATCCGTTATATTTTGCCATAATCAGATTTATTCTTGCTTGTACCATTTGCTAGATGCTTGAAGGTAACCTCCTCAGTTCCCCAGCTGTGTGAAAGTATAGCATACTTGGGTATGTCGCTCTCGAAGAACTCGGTTAAGCTAAGGTCGCCATTATTGTCACACTTTAGCAAACGCATTATTCGAGTAGGTTCGAGAATCGCAAAAGGGAGGGTTCCTGGTAGTTGTTGAGCCGTCGTTATAGCATATATGCGAAGTATGCGCTCGACTGAGCCAGGACTCGTGCTTGTCGCTAAGGGGAAGCTAAAGGACCAGGAAAGTGGATGACAGAAATTAGCTCTTATCATTTTTTCTCGGCGCACGAACAGATGTTAAATCATTGATGTTGCAATATCTTGAATGCGCTCCCTTCTAACTTAGTTCTAGTAAGTATAATATAACAAAATCACAAATAGAGTTACTTATGATATCTTTGTAATATGCTATATTTATATTATGAAAGCGTAATCTCTAAAAGATTCCTCGCGATATTCAAGATGCTTCGCGACAATTATAAGATGTATATAGCGAAAAATTAAATCTTAATAGTTTAGATTCAAGTAGTTAATGAAGTATCAAACTGGGGGAATAAGAAGAAAACGATTTTAAGAAAGAGAGGAAGAAAGGATATAAAGATAAGAGAGGAGAAACTAGAGTAAAGTCGTAATAAGTGAGATATAATAGAGAGCTACAAAAGGGAATATAGAATAAAGTGATAAAGAGCATAAAGTTGATAGGGAAGAGAAACGTAAAAGCAATATCAATTCTATATTAAGATTAGGCAATAATTCATCTCAATTCTAGCGTTGGGGATCTAGAGCAATAAGCAACGATATAGCAAAGTTCTTTCGGCGGGTAATATAGGAACCATTCAAATCAGTCATAATGAGCGCATTTATCCATTTTCTATGGGCTTTTCCCATGAGGCAATGTATATTCACTAGCGAAATCGGCTTGAACACTGTTGAAATTTGTTGTGAACCGCAATGCTAAGGAAGCTTATATTTCTCTAGATGCTAGCCCTCCTTGTATTCACAAATTTTGGCTTGCTGCCCTTGAACGGAAATTGCAACTGGTTGTAAATACAATCTTTTCGAATATCTCCTGCTAGTGAGGTTGACAAACGCCCTGCTTCCATGCTTGTAACTGGTATGAATACGACTATACTCAGCAAAAGCTATTCAACATGGCTGGCCATCTATCGCCAAATTTTCGTCAAAAAATCGTCCATACTTGTCAATTGTATGCCCAACAGTCTGTTCCACTCATCTGATACAGACCATCCCCCATTAGCAGCGCTGATTAGATATTCCCGTAAGACCATCTTCGATACACTCTCCCGCACCTCAACTGGGAGAGAGGGATGATCTATCAATGGCACCCACGGCACCTCAAATTCACCGTCCTGGACACTCTTTGCCTCTACGCGAGTCACATCAAATGGCCCAAGTAGTTTTTCACCAAGAGCTATGATCTCCCCTGCTGTTGTCTGGGTTCCACAAATCCCACCTAACACTGGCCAAGGATCAGAGTAGTCTAGGGCTGCAGCTACAACCGATGCCATGTCTGAAACTGATGTCAGAGTAATGGGCGCATTCTCAGACCCAGAGGTGATTATGGCTCGTCGGTTCTGAAAATCGAACATCATTTGCATATTGTGGAAATGAGGTGAGGTACGATGTGGATACGCAAGGTAATCCACAAAGAAGCCAGGCTGGAAGAGGGAGTATTGAATGACCTTTGTATGCATTTAGTCTTGAAGTCAAAGCACCCTACTAGACCTGGAAGATTCAAGCATACCTTCTTCTCGGAATTGACACGGGATAGATATTCTGCCACCTTGTCCTTGAATACGTAATGAGCTATTCCACTATTGCTTCGGCTATCCTCACATAATAATATCAGTTAATCGTCTAGCATTCAGAAAACACGATACTCACGCAGACCACTGCGAAGGAGCAATTCTACTGACGCCAGCTGCGATAGCCGCATCAATAATCTGTTTCTCGGCCTTGAAACTTGCGTCTGCCCCATTCGTCACCACGAAGGACAATACTGTATTGATACCGCTGAAAGCTGAGACAAGTGCAGAGTGATCATTGTAATCTACCGTAACCCATTTGACTGCAGATGGTAGATCAGCTGGCGATTCAAGCTAATCTACGTTAGCTCGACATATTCGACAACTATTCATGGTAGACTTCACCTTTCGGCTACAGATAGTAACCTCATGATTTCCCTTTTTGATAATAGCATCAATAACATCTCGTGCGACATCTGGAATAATGATTAATACTGCTGCTCTATTTGATTTAGGTTACCTACTGCTAGAGCCTCCAACTACTGCAACTCGACCCATTTTGACAAATGATATTGATAGGTATTTGTAAAAAAGAACTTGAGAAGCTTTCCAAAACAATAAATAATGAATAAGAAATAAAATGGGTGCGCCTCAGTTATATCTGAATCAGAAATAGTAAATAAATATATCCGAGTCTAGAAGTGTTGTTCCTCCGATCGCTAAGGATTAATTATATCCGAGCCCAAGCTACGGGGTACGGGTAAAAAAGTAGCCGATTTGACAAGAACTTGAGAAGCTTTCTAAAGCAATAAATAATTAATAAGAAATAAAATGGATATGCCTTAATTAAATCTGAATCAGAAATAGTAAATAAATATATCCGAGTCTAGAAGCATTATATCCGAGCCGAGGAGGATTGTTCTTCAGATTACCAGGGAACAATTATATCCGAGCCGAAGCTACAGGGTATGTGTGAAAAGGTGGCCGATTTTGACAAATAATATTAATATGTATTCGTAACTGTCGGATCACTTCGAATACGGGGCACCATTACGTGTAATATCATGTAAGTACAGTTGTATTCAATGAGATCAATGATTGTATTGTAAGTTCTACGTAGGGTGATAGGGTTTCCTAAGACGGTGAACCGCATTAGGAAATTCTGCCACTTGAGTCTGGTCACGTGCACCCGCCTCCAGGTCAGAAATACACAAAGAACTTAAGAAGCTCTCTAAAGCAACAAATAATTAATAAGAAAACAAATGGGCATATCTTAATTAAATCTGAATCAGAAATAGTAAACAAATATATCTGAGTCTAGGAGCATTGTTCCTTTGATTGTTAAGAATTAATTAATACGGTCACGTGTGTCTCAACTCACGTGATGCCGTACAGCTCGGGTCGGTCCGAGTATGTGGCCGCATGCGGCCGCATCGGCCCCCATATCAACACCATCACCTACGTAGACCTTACAATACAATCATCGATCCCACTGAATACAACTGCACATACGTGATATTACACGTAGTGGTGTCCCGTATGCGAAGTGATCCTGTCCGAGCCCCTTTTGTTTCTCGCTAAGCCTTCGCACCGGAAGGGGTTACGTGGCGAGCGTGGATAATGAATTTGTGGAGATTAGACCAAATGGCGCATTCTCCCATTGCTTATTAGACACACCTCAGTACTACATAGTACCTAGTAACATTTAGCAATGTTCAAAGGCTAGTATACATATATAGGGATACCTCCTTTAGATAGGTACAATATCCTCTTCCGATCTCGTGTATCTCTTTCCAGACTCCAAACTTCATTCAGACTTGCACTGCTACCACTAATCAAATATCATTATGAAGCATCAACTTGGCGCTTGGACTGAGGGTGATAGGAACCACAGCCATCTTGTCTAACTGGATTCAAGCACTAGACGCTTCCCAAATTCCCAGCGAGATCACACTCCGCGCCAAGTATTTGATTCTGGACGGTCTAGCATGTGCCTTAGTAGGTGCACATATGTGAGGACTCAACGTCCGACGCACCTTCCTTTAGCAACAGTAGAACCTAGGTATAAGGTCTTCAAGACCTTAGTAGAAGAGAATCAGACACTTACTACTTTGAAGACTTCACGATTGATGTGAGGCCTGATAACATGTACCACGGTCCGAGGAACTTGCAGAAGCTGTATCTCAGTACGAGCCTGATGGAAAGTGTTCCGTGATATGTTACTCTGAGGTAAGAACTACATTTCGATGTAGCTCGAGCCAGTGCTGACATATTTTTCAAGAAATGTGGCCCTCTGGCTGCAGCGCTGCTCAATGGTGCTTTCATCCAAGCGACAGAATTGGATGACTAGCACAGTGTAGCTCCTCTACATTCCGCCAGCGTAGTCTTGCCAGCGCTCTTTGCCGCGGCCAAAACCCGAAGCAACCTTCTAAGTTTCAGATGGCCAGCATATCGGGGCTCGATTTCCTTATAGCTGCAATTAATTAATTGTAGGCTTTGAGACTGGACCCCGAGTGGGAAATGTAAGTACCACCGAGAACGGATTTTCGAGCCCAAACGCCTATTTTCATTCTCCTAAAGTAGTTCAGGAATCTGTACTAATACTTGTATCATGTAGGCGTTGTGTAGCTCCAATATGCTTACCCAGGGTTGGCATTCTGGACCAATATTCGGTGCTCCTGCAGCCGCGGCGGCCTCGTCAAAGTTAATGGGACTCAACAGCAACGATATAGAGTCCACCATTGGCATTTCATGCACACAGGCTGGTGGGCTTGTGGCAGCTCAATACAATAAAACGTGTACAACACGCTTTCGCAGCACGTAACGGTCTTTTCGGTGCTCTCATTGCTCGTACTGGCTACGTTGGCATCAAAAAAGTATTTGAGAGGACGTACGGCGGGCTCCTAGCCATGTTCAGCCAAAGCTCAACGCAGACCCCGAAGTTCAAAATTCATGAAGTCACCGGCCAACTAGGCTCACTCTGGCATACCAACCACATCCGTGTCAAGCTCTATGCATGTGTCGGTGGTTGCCATAGCCAAATCGAATGTCTGGAAAGGATGCAACAAGCTCATCCCGCTTGCTTCGCTACAGAGAACCTAACGAATATCAAGAAAATTACCGTTTATCTATCCGCGCCCATCTATGGTCATGATGGCTGGGTTGCGGAGGAGCGCCCTATGGTTGGCATTTTCTCTCCTCCATATCACGTCTGACAATATCCGATTCTCATACTGACATACTGAACAGACTGCAACTGGTAGTCAGATGAATGCGGCTTTCATTGGCGCCATTCAACTTGTAGATAGGCAAGTTCTCCTAGCCCAATTCGCGGACTCACAGCTAGATCGCGACGAGGTATGGGACCTAACACATAAGACGGAGTGCTTCCATAGCGGGGAGTTCGAGAAGCCTAACCATATCTGTGGTGCACGTATCAAAGTCGAATTTGATGACGGAGTAGTCGTTGAGGATGCTATCGCTATGCCCAAGGGATTTGATCCGATTTTGGAGAATTCTGACATTCAGACAAAGTGGAGGAAACTCGCTGCTACGGTTATCGACCAGCAGAGGTTGGAGCAGATTGAGAGACTTGTGCTAGGCTTGGAGGATCTTGAGGATATTTCTGGTCTAATCGATTTGCTTGCGCAACCTGCTGCCAGAACGCTTAGCTAGATATGTCAAGGGAGCTAAGATGACCGTTGGGTCTACCAAAATATTTACGTTGGATTAATTACACTTGTATATTTCCCATATGAAACCTTAGATATTCAATGTCTGAAGCTTTGAATTGTTAATTATAGGCCATGGCACTTTATAGCTATCTGTTTTCTTTCCTTTCCTCCTTAGAAACCATCCTTTCCTTCCGTTTTCAAGGCCGCAACTGATTCGTCCCTGATTCGTCCTTCCATCAAGACACGAAGGTTAGATTTCCACTGGTAATTCAAGATTAAGATTCGGAGAGGGAGGCATATCTGTTAGCTGATTAGAATTAGAATAATTTCTATGGGTAGTCTTGATGCTTCTGTTGTTGTTTGACTCAGCACGCCGATCAACGCCATAGACAATAAAAGTATGTTTGTGACGCAGTGTAAAATTATAGGCCATATTATTGGGTAGCTGACCAAGGTTTAATTAATGAAATATGCACGCCTAAAAAATTGCTAACCTCGATCCAAATACCAATTGATTTTCAACTTTGATAATTTTCATTCACTCAAACTTTTATGAATTCAGTCATATAGCTCGTCTTCCTAGGCAGCTCTTCTTGATCGACAGGCAGGTTGACATCCACTTCGTCGTCCTGAAGTAATGCTGGACATCAAGTTATTGGTTGTGGTTTGCGGTTTTCTTGGACATAGCACGGATGGTGTGGCCGTAACGATAGAAGATGACCGGAATTGGAACCATGGCAATAGCGACAAAGCCAAGTACACTCGTTGCCCAATCCACACCCAGGTGGTGATACATCGCCGGCCCAAACAATGGAAACCCTGCTCCGAAGAAACTTCGGACGAAAGTGTTGGCACCAATTGCACTGTTGGCAATTTGTAGGTAAACATCAACGAGGTAGTTGAGGCACTGTACAAATACCATATACATTCCCATTCCCACCGGTACACTACCAATGACCATTCCTACCCAATGAGTATCGGGGTGAGACGTCCAGGCGAAAATGAAAAGACCAACAGGAAGTAGGAACCCCCCCGCAATCATCAGAGGAAGTCGCTGTTCTGGAATAACAACGCCTTTATTCTCCATCGTGATTCTTGTGAATCTCGTCCTGGTGTAGATGACCACGATAGCACATCCCATTATGACGCCAAGGAACATTCCGATAAATGGCAACGCACTAATACCCAACGACCAGCCACGAACCTCCCGAAAAGCAATAGGATAAGACACAAGCACCAAGTATAAGATCCCGTAAATGAAAGATTGATACAAGGTGATCAACAACAGAATCGGCTCGGTAACAAGCATGACTATGGATGTTAGTCTTTATTTTAAAATGATGTATAGAAACCAAAAAACCAACTTACCAAATGGTCGATAAAGGTACACTGTAACGATAGTTTTAATGCCAGGCCGTTCTGCATCGTATATGCAATGAGCATCCGCGTTGCCGGCTTTTCGAAGTGCCTTGGATCTACGTCGAAGAATGGTGGGACCATGAGTTTCAGGCAAGAAGAACAACACGACCAGGGAACAAAAGAGTCCAGTGATAGCATTGAGCCAGTTGCACCACCTCCACCCAAGGTAGCTTGCTGTGACGAAGTTGCCTATGAGCGGCGCAAGAAGTGGACTACCAAAAATGGTCCCAATACAACAGGCCATGGCAACACCTCGCTGAATCGGATTCCAAACATCAACCAAGCCACCCCCGACAATGGCTAATGCTGAGGCTCCAAAAGCGCCGCAGAAAAATCTCCCGATCAACACCGTCTCAATGTTTTTGCCAAGCGCGACAGGAAGGCAGAAGACCGTAAATAGAAACATGCCAATCGTTATGGGTACTTTTCTGCCAAATCTTTCCGACATAGGACCCCAGACTGGAGGGCCAACTGTGTATCCCTGATATTCAGTCATCAATTCATGCACAGGTATGAATGATTAAACAGGAATAAGGAACATAACTCACAATCAGGAACAAGCTGACTCCCAGAGTCGCTACCGGTGCGCCGACGTCGAACTCTGCCCTGATGGCACTGCTACCACTGCTGAAGATAGCGCTTGCAATGCAGGTCACCAAGTTCGCCAACACCCAGCATGCTGTAATTCCGACTTTGGCTGCCATGGACCAGTTGTGGGGGTCTGACATATCATCCACGCCACTAAACTTCACGAGATTTGGGTCTGACTCTGCTTTTCCTTCACTAAAAGCTGCCGGCCGCTGCTCGGTGTCTACGGGGAGAGTGATGCTGTCGCTCGGAAGGTTTTCACTCGAACTATCTGGAAGGACGGGGAAAGAAGTCCCTCTTCTCAACTCTTTTTCGGCCATAGCGAAGTATTACGAGCAAAGATTGATAGAAGTGGTTACAGTGGTTATAGTAGTGGTGGAGTTTGCTCGGTTCTCTCTGGATACAGGAAATAGGACTGAAAGGTAGTGAAGATGACACAATGAGAACGTACTCCAAAGTGTCTTATTAGTCTCGAAAGATTAGCACTTGCTGAGCAATCTAGCACCAACAATTCGGCATTACTGGAACTGAATTATCTCGCTTTGAAACTTCCATCTCAAATCAAAATTAGATGACAAAGCAAGCGGTTGAAAGAAAGACCGGAACGGTTGTTGACGACTGTGTCGATAAAATTGAAGTTGCATTTCATCGCTCCTCGGCCCCGGTAACCCGAGTGAACAAAAATAGACCACATGACAATAATGAGCCCGCCCGAGTCGTTCGCGAGTCTTCGTTCATACTTCGCCGTAATTCATAAACATGTAATTCATAAACATATTGAATGTAATGATGGGAATAGCTTTATCAGAGGCTCGAAATCCGCGGTAGCTTACCGAAACCCAAAACCCATCGAATTCAAAAAGGTTGGGACATCTCCAGCTTCAGGTAATATTGTTTCATCTCATGCCGAGAATTTTCTTCTCGATCTGTAAATCTTTTTGCTGTAATCCATCCTGTTGATTTCGTATGACCCCGATAATGTCACCTAATAAGCGGACTTCTCTATTAAGTGGGTCTAATGGCCCTCCTAGCAGTAATGTATGAATTAGTTCACTCCTACCCAGAGACCGAGAGAGTCAACAAAAACATATGCAGATATTTTTCGGTAACGTCCTTGCCTGTTGATGATACCCTATTCAACATCCCCAGAGAATGAATATAGCTAATAGACAAAGGTCGCCTGGGACTCACCAGAAGATCCAGAGAATTCATACAATTGGTCTCCAAGCCGCAAATGGGTCTGCGCTGTCACAGTATCCTTCTATGCTCTGATGGAACCTGTTTCGTCCTCCATGATAGTCCCGGCGCTTCCAAGTCTTTCTCAAGACTTGAAAATCGACACCGAGATCGAATCTCAGTTGCTCATCTCCTTATTCGTCTTTGGATGGGGGCTGGGGCCCCTCTTCTTGGCCCCTCTGTCTGAGATCTTTGGGAGAATGACTTTGCTTAATCTTGGGCATGCGCTATTTCTGGTGGTCAACACGCTGTGCATTTTTACACGGATCAAATTTCAGTTCATTCTGTTGCAATTTGTTGCCAGTGTAGTTGAAAGTGCGCCGCTTGCTGTCAGCTTCCCCACTTCTTTCTACTTCTCCCCCTCCACACAAGAACTAACAATGTGTTCTAATAAAGTTGGGAGCTGGTGTATTGAGTGACCTTTGGGTACCTGAGGAAAGAGGTCAATCCCTCGCAGTATATACGCTCGTACCACTATTGGGACCTGCAGTTGGCGCTATCGGTGGGGGCTACATTATCCAGCACATATATTGGCGTTACATATTCGTTTACGGGTCCATATTCACCGCAAGCACGCTCCTCTTTGGGATATTCATCCTCCAAGAGACCTTTGGCCCCATTTTACTCCGCCGGAAAAGGCTTTCTCTACATGGAGCAACTACTTCTGCAAAGGAAACCTCTTATGGATTCAAGAAGTTCATCAAAGTCGATTTGGTGCGGCCTTTCCTTCTGCTGGTCACCCAGCTCATAACACAAGCCTTGGCGGTTTACTTAGCCTATCTATTTAGTTTAAACTTCTTCACCATATTGACTTTTAGCACATGTGGACTCAGCAGTATGGCTAAAGTAGCTTCCGTGCTTCGCTGAATTATGTCGCAATTGGATTGGGGTTTGTAGCGGGCTGCGAATGTGCAGGACCCCTGAATGATAAGGTGAGCACTAAAAAATCCTCCTGAGACTCTCGCTGACCACAACTCTCTAGATTTATGCATACTGCAAGAAAATAAATAACAACGAACGAGTGGCCGAGTATCGAGTGTGGATGATGTTTCCTGCATCCATCCTTGTGCCCACAGGACAGCTTGTTTACGGCTGATTAGCGCAAACACAGATCCACTGGATATGGCCCAATATTGGAATTTTCATCTACCCTTTTGGGTTGATCGTGGGATATCAATGTATTCAAGCATATGTCCTCGACTGCTACCCTGTGTATGCTGCATCCGCCAACGGATCTCTCACCGTCTTACGCTGTATTGCTGGTTTCAGCTTCCCCCTGTTTGCACCGGCCATGTATAGAGGTTTTGGATACGGATGGACAAGCACAATTCTTGCGGCTGTAGCAATGCTGATCGGTATTTCGTCACTTTTCTTGCTCAGAGCTTATGGAAGTGAGCTAGGAGGAAAAGTGTGTATGCTGCAGGCCATATTAAGGTTGTCCTTTAGTTCTTTGTAAAGGGGCTTGGTATTAGAAAAAGGAAATTGGACGTTTTTTGAAATATAAGATGGAAAGAGGTCCTGAGCATGCGTATTTCTTCAAAGGCCTAATAAAAGTTCTTAACTGTATGATAAACTTCAGTCATGGAGAATCGTTGCTTTATCTCGGACCCATAAGATATTCGAGAGCTAGCTTTGTAAATCGATATGTTACAAGCTATACACAGCATAGCTATAGGGATCTACGTAATAGAATGTGTCACGGTGTGTAGAGCTAAGCGAGCTACCCCTGAAACTAACCGAGAATCGTAAGAAGTAAACAACATTTAGCAAATACCTGTCCGCGTATCATGACAATTTGCTATAAAAATTCCATTAAACATATGGCATTAAAAATCAACAACAAATTTTACAATTCCAAGATCTCGATTAGATTCATTTTTTATTCTGATTGTCAAAGTTGGGGATTTCATCAATGGTTGCCTGCCCAGAAAGACTTTACCGCGGTCCGCAAAAGAGATCTTTCATGCGAATGTTTCATAGCTTTATAAACGTAACAGTTTGGTCAGCAAATCCGATCGACACGTCCCTTATGCCCTATGCAGGTCTTGCGTTATGATTGGAGCAGGCTCCAGATAAGGCTTTCAAGGGGATGTGATGTCAAACTTAATCTCGGATTTCGGCCGCCGAGACGCGACTTTTGGAGACGCTTCGCTTAGCAACCAGCAACTGGGACGGGCTAACCATCCGGCACGGGTTACGAATCCAACCTTCGGCGATCGTCAAGTGGGGAACCGGTTCTCCACTCTTTGTGAGTGAGAACATTCAAAGTGAAGTAATTTGAATATAATTCGAGATCTATTCAATCCACAACTACTCTCCAAAGCAGAAAACCCCCATCAAAACTCCAAATCATCCCAAGCAATCCAAATCATCAAAAATGGCAACCGATGGACTCCCAGAAAAAACCCATCGTGAAGTCAAGCGCTTCATCACTACCCACGATGCCAGCGGCAAACCAACCTTCGAAACCGGCATTGACGAGAAAATCGACTGGGAGCGCAGCAACATCGGCTGCGATTTCTTCCTCTGCTATTCCACCCGTCAATTCCCCACCCCTCTGTCCAACGAAGAGGATCTCAAGGGGTACGCCGACCACCTGATCAACAAACCTCCCTTTATGATTCCCGGAGGCGTCGTGTTGCGCTATGTTGATTATCATCCAGGCGGCGAGCCGGCATGGCATAGGACCGTAACGCTGGATTTTGGCGTAGTGATTGAGGGGGAGTTGGAGCTAGAGCTAGAGAATGGAGAGAAGAGGCTGATGAAGAAAGGGGATGTGGCGGTGCAGAGAGGGACGAACCATTGTTGGAGGAATCCCAGTAAAACGGTTTTTGCGAGGGCATTGTATGTGGCGTTGGATGCTAGCCCGATTGTTATCAATGGAGAGACTTTGGGGGAGAGTCTGGGTGTTGTCAAGGGCAATTAGAGAGGAGAATGCGAAGGGTAGATGGGGGTTTTTGATAGGTAGCTTTTGAATGCGAAGGTTTGCCTGATCTCGCTTCAAGTTCCAAGTGAATGCATTTTCTCTCGAGAAAGCCGCTATCCTGTCCCCATGACTTCCCTTCATCCTCTCTCCTTAGTCATGTGCGAGGTAAAAGAGCAAAATGCCACAAAACCTAGCATTCATTGAGACTGATAAACAATATATATACTGTACCCAATTAATGAGGACGAACATGAATGATATATCAGGCTGGAGAAGAACAAGTGCTCGGGTCTAAAAGGAGTGGAAACCTTGATAGATCCCAGAGCTAGAAATAGAAACCGACAAGAACAGTAACGAATAAGCAACGAAACTCAACACGAACACTACAGCTTTGCTGCCACAGACGTTGTTCCTATTTCTTGAACTCCAAAGGAACTTCCCCTTGGATGAACTGCTCAGTTAAAGACGGGTACCGCTATCCTCATCCTAAACGGGGTATCTTGAAGCAAAATAACCTGCTGGTAGTACTAACTCCCCAAAGATGGCAGCTGAAAAGAAATGCAGCAAGAAAACCAATCACCGAATTTACCTACCAACGAATATAATGTCTTTTCTTCTAGTTGCTTCTTCTAGTTGCTACTCCTTGTCGGCTTGGGTGTCTACCCAGACGCTTGAGTCGGTCAAAATGTTCTAGTTGCAGCCCTAAAAAAGAAGACCCCAAATTACCGATCCAAGAGGTATAAAGAGTGTATCTAGCTACTCATATTCATTCGTCGCTTGCCCACGCAAATAAATTCTTTAAATTTTCATGAGCAAGCCAGGGTCCCAGTTTGCCATGTCTACAACGTCGTAATCCATATCGAGCTGTGTAGGGAAGTTAATAGCACTGAACATATCAGTATCTGAGTTCCCAGATGTGAGTCCGCCAAGCTCGGGCGGAAAGTACTGGTCGAGAGGGAAGGTGGCCTGCAACGGTATCTCATCGATGCTCATGGCATCTCTGAGCCTGAATATCGAATCCGTGGAGCTGCTGCTGTTAAATGTGCTGCTGTGCAATGAGGTGATGGGAGTCGAATTTGCCAGCAATATTTTCGGATCGCCTGCGAAGGTGAGAGGACCAAAATCACATCTTGTTTCCCACATCGAGCCCATGTTACCCGCCGGTAAGTTGGCGTCGAAAGAGCCAATGATTTCTTGTTGGGGCGAGGTGCGGAGGAAGAAATCCGAAGACGATTGTGGCTGTGTCAAAGGAGCGTCCGAAGAGGACGCAGATGTTGTTGATACACTCGGACCGTGGCTAGAATTCGTGGATATTTGGTGGCAAGATTCGGCCGCGTCCAGGAGAAGAGTCAGGTTCTCCGAATACCAGGTAAGGCCAAGATAAAGGCGAGCGTAGTAGGCTTTATCGGAATGAGGGTTATCCTTAAGTGAGGCCAATACCTCCGAGCTTTGTGAGAGGAGTTGGAGATTGGAAGCGAGCTGGGTTGTTGATGTCCCAAATGATCTACCATGAAGTTCGAGGAATGCCACCACGGGATAGTTTCGAAATATTCTCGCAAGAAGGCTCATCGAGCCAACTGTTGACCCCGCTCGATATACATTAATAATGACCCCTACAGCCGCACGAGCGTTGGTGATACACAACTGGGCATTTGCAGTAGTGCTGCTGTGACGTAAAATGAGGACTTGAGCTACGTGGAAGCAATATTTCAATTCAATTTGCAAATAAGAGGCTGGTGATGGGTCTTCATCTGAAGATTGGCCAAGTATTTCACTGTAGTGAGAGGTCCATTTCCGGAGCAAACCAAATAACTTTCCGTTGACCTTTTCCTGGTCTTGAAGAGGACCAAGTCGCATTGCCCGCTGAGAATAGAGGTTTATATATATCTCCTCCCATATGGCCATCAAATGAACATGCGTAAGATTGAGTTTCCGGATCCGTGACGAATTGTCGGTAATAAGTAAGCTCAGATCCGAATCAAAAAGATATAAATTGCAGGGGTGTCCAGTCATGAAGGTTCGTTGCTTGTCCATTATGTATAGCGTCCAATAGATAATCTCTCTCTCACTTTCACCCTTGTACAGCGCCTTGTCAAGAACTGATGATTGTTGGAGACCCATTAGTCGTATCATATGACACGCTCGGTGACACAAGGTGTCGGCAACCTGACCAGCATAATACTCCCGAGCAACGAAGACCTATGCATCCAAATATTAGCAGGCGCTCCATACTTTGACTTGCAATGTGATCGGAAGTACGGACCAAAGTTATCAAAGTCTGGGCGTTGAGAATTGATGGGCTACAAAAATTGTCCAGATTCCGAAGTGCGCGACTTGTATTACTCAGAAAAGAGCGTAGAAAATCCTCTTCCATGCTATTCATAGCAGCTGACACACGCGCTTTTCGCAGTTCTGCGGTCGATGCAAGTATAATAATATTATTAAAACACAGGTTCTTCGATTCGCTACGTTCCGACTCTTTTATGGTGTAATGCTGACTGATCGACTCTCGTAATTCTCGTTCGTGGAAAATCGGAGTGACCGAGTTGAATTCTTGCAGAAAGCAATCGAGAGATGCGTCTAGGAACGACCGGGGAGGGCTGGCAACTGGGAGAGCATCACCAGTATGGCCTATCGGCTCGCAATTGTGATCGAATGGGAAGCTATCGTATTGTGCATGCAATTTCGATTTGAATGATGGATTGCTGGCAAGAAGTTGGCCAATATCTTCTGCATCCCTAGATTTCGAAAACGGGTTCTGGCTTTGCACCTCAGCTTCAAGGAGAGACTTCAACTGCTGCCGCGAGGCTTCAAACAGAGATAGAGAAGCGGTCGGTCCGAAATAGCGCTCATTACCCCTAGCATCCACTACATGGCTCATAGGTCGCAGTATATCTTGATATGACGTGGGGCCAACCGAAGTTCGCGGTCGCTCATTGTTCAGGGCTGGGGAGATCAATTCGAAATCTTGGAGCTCGAGCTGTGTGCATGGCGCTGCAGGAGGCGTGGCAGAGGCAGTAGCCGGTATGGGGATGCCATTTTGTGTTTGGTGAATGTGCTGGGCGACTTTGGCAATAGACTCGTCAATCGACTGCAAGCGGGTGGCCAGGCTGGAAAAGTCATCGACTCTGTGTGTGCCATTAGTATACTATTCGACCAAGAAGTAGTTCTCAGAGAGGAGCAGGCAAAATGAACGTACAGCTGCTTCGTATGACTAACACGACGACTGCAGTTGCTGAAGTCGCACACTGAGCTAGCCTTTCTGCAATTCGAACAGCTGGGCTGGGTGCGGTCGCAGCGGATCTTTCGGAGCCGACATTGACTACAAGCAGGTGCTACATGGGAATTGCTGTTGTTGGTTTTCTCGACTCTGCTAGGTTTCGGTTTCGGCTTTGGCTTGCTGCTGGAGGTGGGTTTGAGGAACGGATTTGAGTCTGGGCTAGCTTGCTTGTCGCTATCATTGCCTTCTGAGTTGGCGGTATGAGGCGCCATGCTACACTCTTGGCTTTGAGGTTCAAGTCTAGTCAGGGCTGTTAGGTGAGGCGCTTGCTCTCAAACTTGGTTCAGACGTAACACAGGAACACTGTCGTGTAAGGTAAGCCTCAAGAGTTGTCAAATGGGAGCCAAGGACCGATGTATGCTCGGTATGGTAGCGAAGGTAGTAAGTATAGCACGGACGTAGACGATAAGACAGACGCCGATCAGGTTGACGGCCCCACTTCAAAGCGTGCCTGATGCGGGAGTGGCGCTGATGTTAGTTAACCTTAAACTTACTTAACCTTAACCT
>Ga0247734_1001273_pt1 | contig 19382 bp, 20 predicted proteins | sample UWRJL103311B2_FD_180933 | JGI IMG/M metagenome (GOLD analysis project Ga0247734, IMG submission 180933) | Plant litter microbial communities from Arlington Agricultural Research Station in Wisconsin, United States - UWRJ-L103-311B-2 | ecosystem: Environmental > Terrestrial > Plant litter >... | reverse complement strand
TCGTGACCAGCACCTACAGCGCGTCGACCGTGGTCGACGTCGTCGAAGCACTGCCCACCCTGTTCGGATTCACCCCGGCCGATTCGTTCGTGGCCATCGTCACCGAAGGACCCCGCAACCGGTTCGGCTTCCGGCTCCGCCTCGACATGCCCGATGCTGCGGGCGTCGACGAGGCGGCTCAGATGATCGCCGGGCACCTGAACACCCACCGCCAGAGCGGCGTGGTCCTCGTAGCCCTGACGGCCTCCCAGGAGGCCGCTGACGCCCTCATGGCCGGTGTCGTGACCTACTTGTCCGAAGCACCCGTGGTGCTCGCTCTGCGCGCCGACGACGCCCACGTGTGGGAGTACAACCGCCACGGACGGCCCGACTACGGCGCACCCGTCCACGACCGGCACCGGGTCGTCAGTGAGGCCGTCGTCCAGGCCATCACCGAGGGGCAGCAGATCTGGTCGTCCCGCAAGGACCTGGCCGCGCTATTCGCACCCGCACCGGTCTTCCAGGGAGTCAGTGACGCCGCCGCGTCCGTCGCCGCGGCAACACCAGACGCGGGGGAGAGGCTGGCGCTCGAGGCGACAGCGGCCCTGGAGGCCGCCTCGACGGGTGCGATCCGGGCCGACCAGTACCGGGTGCTGGCGGTCGCGGCCCAGGTGATCCCAGTCCGCGACGCGATCTGGTCGACCATCACCCGCGAGACCGCCGAGGCCGACGCGGAGGTCTGGCGCCTGGTCGCGATCAAGACCGCAGGCAAGGCGGCAGCCGACCCCTACGCGCTGGCCGGGTTCGGCTACTGGCTTGCCGGCGACGGGGCCCGCTCGCTCATGGCCATTGAGCAGGCGCTCCTCGCCGATCCTAGACACACCATGGCCGGTCTTGTTGGCAGCATCCTGACCGTGGGAACGGACCCGGCCAACTGGCGTGGCTTTTCCGCCTGACCACGGCGGTGGTGGCCGCCAACCCCACGGCGGCCACCACCAGGGGCCGGACGAGGTCATTCAGATCAACGCCGCGTGGCCTGCGGGGTGTGACGTGCTGAACATGGCATTGGTCACGGAGTCGGGTTCCGCTGTGATCCACAGGCAACGCCATGGGAGCGCGAGTCGTGACGTCAGCCGGAGCCAGACCGAGCAGTGCTCACCAGGGGATTCGCGAAACTCGCGCCGTGGTCTGACCTCTTCCGATTTCACATCTCCAGGGCGATTCTTACCCGCATGGGACGCCCGTAATTTCCCTGAGATGACGGGGATTTGGTGTCATGAAGACACCACGTTTACTCGCCTCAGCAACCCTCTTCCTCGCCGCAGTCATCGGCGGCTTCGCACCTATGGAAGCCGCAGATGCCGCCGCCGCCGACTGTCCGTCCGGCTACATGTGCCTGTGGTCTGCGGAGAACTACGGTGGCCAAATCAAGAAGTTTTCGTCCACCAACAACTATCAGGCGATTGGCCTCTCGACCGTCGAGTCGTATTACAACCACCGAACCCAGCGCACCTGGCTTCACTCGGCCATCGACGGATCAGGAAGCTATGTCTGCCTGTCACCAGGAGCACGCTCCAGCAACCTGTCCGGGTGGCAAGACAATGCGAAAGCTGTGTGGCTGGCCACGGTGACCAACTGCTAAATCCGTCATCTTGTCTCGTACAATCAGCGGGTGGGCGAAGATGAATTCACGGCCCTGTTCCAGGAGATGAGCGGCAGGCTGTTCTCGTTCGCCGCCCGCCGGTTGTCGCCTCAGATGGCTGATGACACGGTGAGCCAGACGTTCGAGACCGTGTGGGACAAGCGCGCCGAATGTCCCAGTGATCCCGATGCCCGGATCGGCTGGGTGTTCACGATCGGGCGATACAAGATCTTGCAGGAAAGCGACCGCCTGCGACGCAAACATCACGACAACCGCTTCACCGAGGACTTTCCGGTCCACCCTCCTCTGGAGCCAGATTTCGCCGACGCAGTCACCGAATCTGCTGCCGGACACTGGGTGTACTGGCAACTGACCGCCCTAGAGCGCGAGCTGTTCGACGTCGCGTTCATGCGAGACGTCACCCGTGAACAGGCGTCAGCGATGCTTGACATTTCCGTTGGTACGTTCAACACCCGCGTCTCACGGCTTCGCTCAAGGATTCGCGACCTGCAAGCCACCACCGACTTCGACAATCTAAACATGGGAGGGAGCGCGTCGTGAACCCTGACAGGACCCCACCCTCGGACGATGACGAGCTCACTTTGCTTCGCAGAGAAGCCGAAGAGCTCGGCATGCCTGGGCAGATCACGCGCGAGTCGGTCGGACTTCCTCCGGTCAATGCCGAGGAGATCCTGGCCCGGCTCAAGTCCCGGCCCGAGGAGCCGACGCCTGCGCCGGTCATCGCGTCCCTTCCATCCAGGCGTCGGATCGTCGTTCGAGTCGTCGGAATCGCGGCGGTAATTACTGGGGTGATCGGCGTGCTGATCAACCCCTGGCACCAAGGCTCTGCTGAAGCCGACACGCCTCCCGTTCTCGACTACGAGTTCGCCAGCGCACGCAACATCGCGTACGCGCCGGGCGAGGACGCCGCCATGACACTGATGGACTTGGCGCGCACGGCCCGCAATCAGCCATCGGTTCCGCAAGACGGACCTCACCAACTGGTCGTCACCGACAACTGGTTCGTCGCCCTTGACGAGTCGCAAGACGCTCAGCTGATCCCCAAGCAGCGAGAGACATGGCTTCGATCCGATGGTTCTCGACAGGTACGTGAGGCCTCCGGGAGCCCGCTAGCCCCCGACGGACGAGGCCTGCGCGCCGATGGGGAATCCAGCCCGAGCGGCGCGTCCGTCGAGACCTACCCCCCAGAGGGGCTCGACGCCCAGTTCATCTCGAAACTGGCGACCAGCACGGGAGCCGTTCGAACAGCGCTGCTTGAGCTTGGCGAGTGCGAGGACCGCAACGTTGGACCAGTTCGCGCGAGCTGCCTCTTCCAAGAAATTGTCAGTCTCTATGGCCAATACGTGGTCCCGCCCGACACTGCAGCAGCCTTCTGGCGTGTCCTGGCCGCAGAACCAACGATGCGCTCGCTCGGTGCGGTCAAGGACAGAGCCGGCCGAGAAGGTATTGGCATCTCCTACATCCCCACCGATGCGCCTCAGTTCCGCCGGGTGCTGATCATCAGCCCACAGACCGGCCAACTGCTGGGCACCGAAGACATCCTCATCAAGTCCGACCCCAACGTCGACTTGAAGACCCCGGCCATCTACAGCTTCACGGCGATCCTGTCCGCGCAGTACACGCGTGACCGCGGACCCACCGACTGAACCGGCTCTGAAAAGTATTCAGGTACGGCCGGTAAGAACCACCGTTCGAGTGTGACCAGTAGGTAGGACGCCCTCGTGGTGTCCGTCCTCGCATCGACATCACTGACGAAGGTGGATTAATGGCTCGCACGCAATTCACTGCGCGGGGGAGTGCCCGCAAGGTGCCGATCATCGGCGCTCGACGATTCGCCCGCGAACTGGAAGAGAAGAACAAGGACCTCACCCGACAGCTGGTCCGGCTCCACGCCGTAGTGACGGAGTTCGCCATCGAGGACGCGCTCACCCGGACCATCGCCCTGGAAGACCTCGCCGCAGAACAGGCAGTTCAGGAACGCCGCCTGCGAGATCTGATCGAACAGGCACACCGGACGGAACTCGCCGGCGCCGACGGCAACTGTAGTTCCGTCGTTAGCGTCTGATCGTGGTCGTCTCGCGCGCGGCGCGATTCACGGCTTGGTATTCGACCTAAGGTCAATGACGCGTGACAGTACGCTCACGCATCGACGGGACGGTCGGCAGTCCCGGCGAGCCCGTCGGCGTAGATATTGATCTGCCGCAGATAATGGGCGCGACCGGACTGCAGCTCGAGCCCGTGGACCTCAGCCGAGATCTCGCCCGACGAAGAATCAAGCTGCCGGCGGTGAATCCGTCGGTCCGTGTCGATCGACGCCGAGAAGACCATCGTGGCGACGACCTCGACAGCTGCGATCGCATCAGTGGCATCCAGCCCCCGGCTATGCAGCGATTCGACCCTGGCTGCCGCGCCCGCGACATAGCCTGGGGAGAGGTAGCTCGCAGACATCGCCGCGACCGCGTAGCCCGGCTGCTCCTGACAAATGGTCCACAGAGTGTCGCCGATGCCAAGGATTTGGTCGCGCCACGACAGCTCCGGCGAAGGCCAACTCGCGTGGTCGGAGATCCGCTCCAGCGCAAGGCCAAGGAGCTCCTCGCGGTCGCGCACATACCGATAGAGACCGGAGTGCGCGACTCCCAACCGTTTGCCGAGCGAGGGCATGCTGAACGTCGTGATGCCATCTTCGAGCACGGCATCGATCAGCGTCTCGACACTCATAGAGCGAGGACGACCGCGCTTCCGTCGCTCGATCAACCGAGTGGGTTCTTCCTCCATCCGTCGAGGATAGGGCCCGCTTGCCGTCCAGGAGCGTGCGCACTGATTGCACAGCCGAGTTCGCTAGTAGGGCGCGTGCTCTTGTGGCCCGCCTCCGGCGGGCTGATTCGCCCGGCGGGCAAGCAACAAAAGCAGCCGCCCGGCCCACACGGACACAGACGAGAGGAGCCTGTCGCGACCCGAGGTGGCCGCACGTGCTCTGGCCGAGCAGTGTCCAGCAGTTTCCAGATATAGGGTCTTCCGTTCGGCCGACGCCCCTGCAGCCCAGGCCGCCGGCGCGCCGGCGACTGAGACCGACCTGTGCCGCCGCAAACCGGGTGGTCCGATGATCGAGACCGGTCTCCTAGACGTCTCCGGCATCGTCCAGGCGAGCCGTTCGGCCGGGCCGCGCCCGAACGCGATGGCCCTGGCGCTCAAAGATAAAGACTATCCGAGCGTGACTGTCCCGTCGGGGACGTTCCGGTCGCCTCGATGCGCTCTTCGCGTGGCTGCCCGATGCGATTCCTTGAGCCCTCGTGAATTGGGATCAGGTGCCCCAGCCCACCAGCCCTCATGCTGAAGTGCCTCGAAGTGCCTGCGTTGGCTCGATTCGGATGGCTCTCGCGGCTGGGTACATCCCTGCCAGGGATCCGACAAGGAGACCAATGGCTGGCGCCAATAGCAGATACCAAGGATCGATGATGGGACTCCACCCACGCTCCAAAGAGACACCGACGACGGCGGTAAGTCCAACGCTTGAGCCTAGAACTCCCCCCAGGACGCCCAGGCCCGCGGACTCGGCCAAGATTTGAATCGCAACGTGTCGGCCCTTCGCCCCTAGGGCTCGACGCAACCCGATTTCGCTGGCGCGCTCCATCACGGCCACTAGTGTCGTATTCGCTATTCCTACGGTCCCAATTAGCAAGCTAATTCCCGCAAGTGCATAGAACAATCCCTGCAGATCGCTTGAGACGCTGTCCCGCAGGGCGCGAGGGTCTGGAGGGGGTGTGGCCCGGATGCTGGCTGGGTTCAAGTAAGACATGACTTGAAGCGCTTCAGACGTCACCTGCATCGCGGCACCTGGCTTCGTTGCAATGATGACTTCGGCTTGCTCCTTTGCTGTGGGTTCGCCCCATAGTGTCTGTGCGATCCCTGAGGGGACGATGACGCCGAGCAGGAGATCCGGCCTGCGTCCGGCATCTGCTAGGACACCGATCACCGTGAAAGGTCTGCCGCCAATATCTACTGCAGTGGGTGGACCGTTCCCGCTGATACCAAGTAATGAGGCGGCGCCCTTGCCGAGTACGACAACTGGCAGGTTGTTGTGAAATCGATCGAACGGCCTACCAGCACTGAATTTCGGCTCGAGCGCGTCCCAACTATCTGGCGAGGCGGCGAAGATGGGTATTGACTGCTCATCGGGGCGGGAGGGGTTGGATGAGCGGATCTTGTCGTCGGTTGTGGGTGTGTACGTGGCAGCCACGCCATTGACGCCGTTGAGCTTCGCCGCGCGGTCTAACGCCCCACGCGTGAACGGGTACGGGGCGGACGAGTCGGCGGGCCGTTCGTCGGTGACGACAACGGTGGTTGCTGCTTGAGCATCAAACCGTGCACTGACTTGACCTGTGGCCGTGGACGTAAGGCCAAGAATGGCGACGAGTGTTCCCACTCCCAACACAGTCCCGAGGGCAGTGAGTATGGAGCGGCCGGGCCTCGCGACAATTGCGGAATTCACCTCGGACAGGAGGTCGCGAAAACTCAGTCCACTTTTCGTCGGACGATTGATAGTTCGCATTTCAGACGGACGCATTCGTTCGTTGCCTCATTGAGGGACCCGGCGATCGCGGAGACGTCCGTCATCGATGGCTATCGTTCGTGTGCCGCGGGCGGCGACGGTGTCATCGTGAGTGATGAGGAGGATGGTAATGCCTTCATCGTGCAGTTCATCGATGAGTTCGAGAACAGTCGCTGACGTTGCTGAATCCAGGTTTCCAGTTGGTTCGTCGCACAGGAGCAGCGCTGGCTGACCCACAAGGGCACGGGCGATTGCTACACGTTGGCGTTCTCCACCAGAGAGGGTGGCCGGAACGGCGTCGAGGCGATGCTCTAAGCCAACCTTCTGAAGAATGGCCTGAGCGCGTTGCGTGCGCTCAAGTCTGGGAACACGTTGGTACAAGAGACCAAGCATGACGTTCTCGACGGCGGTGCGGTGGTCGATCAGGTGGAACGCCTGAAACACAAATCCGATCCGTTGACCTCTCATCGAGGTGCGGTCATTCTCGCTGAGGTCGGATGTATCGAAGCCGTCAAGCACGTATCGCCCTTTCGTGGGGCGGTCCAGCAGCCCGATCAGATTGAGTAGGCTCGATTTGCCTGACCCCGACGGGCCCACGATTGTGACGTATTCTCCGGCGCGGACTTCCAGCGTGCAGTCAAGCAGAGCTTCTACCGGAGGCACGCCTGGATATGTGAGGCCAATGTTTTGAAGGTCTAGGACCAGTCGTGGGTCCAAATCGAACTCCTGATGATGGCTGGTGGATGAAGACGATGGCCTCATTTATCGGCGTCGGGTTTCAACGGGTCCGAAAGTTGGACGGCCGCCCCTTCTCTCAGGCGGCTGCTCTTTGAAATCGGGTCGACTTGCACCCAGCCTCCGCCGGTAACGCCAACCTTTACTTGCACGGCATGGGGATTGGCGTCGCCGAGACTTTTCGCGTGGCCATTGACCACCACGACCTCGCTATTGCCGCTGCCGTTCATGAAGATCGCAGCGACAGGCACGGCCAAGACCTTCCCTTCCGTTTGGGCAGAGATGACGCGAACGCGGACGTCCTGTCCGGCCCAACTTCCACTGATGTCTTTATCTGGGACCACCACGAAATCTGACGTAGGCGCACCGTCTGTGGCCTCAGGAGCGACTTGTGCGTCCGCGGGCGGCGAGGACGCAACGTCGTCAGGCTGGACATCGTCGTTCTGGGTCGTCGGACCGCCGGGTCTAGGGCCATCCACCGCTGAACCGCCTGACGAAGGTGAGTCTGTCGAGGACGGATTGACGACTCTGCCTTTCACTGACTTTCCGAATGTCTCGGCGCTGACAACAACTCGAGCACCAGCCTTAACCAGCGGAGCTTGACCGGCGGGTAGTTGTGCAACGATGACCAAGCGGCCGGACGCCACCTCTATGGACGCTTGTGACACGTCGGTACCAAGTGACGCATTCACCGCGACAACAGACGCGGGCAGCGCTGATACGTAGACGATCTCGTTGGCTGGTACACCTCCACCTTCCGGGGCGCTGTAACCAACTTGGCGGTATAACGCTTTGACGGCCGCGTCAGTGGACTTTCCGTACTCTCCTTCATCGTCTCTAGAGGCGAGGCCAACGTTGGTGAGCGCTTTGCGCAGTTGCGCGACATCGGGTCCGGAATCTCCCGGCTTGAGGCTGCGATAGGTCGGTACAGGGCCAACGAGCGCGATGACGGGACGGCCCGAGATCTCAACCACTACAGTGCCGGCCTCGACCTCGTCGCCAAGGCTGGGGATTCTGCCCGATATCAGTGATCGATCGACTTCCGGTGAAGCTAATTGCGAAATCACTTGGACTGTCTGTGTCGCCTGCACTACGCCCCGAGTGACGACCGCATCGCCCACTCGCCGTACCTGCGCGGGAACAGCGATCAGACTGGGTTGTGGCGCCGAGGCGCGAGCCGCTGCCTCGCGCGGGGACGTGATGAAGATTGAACTTCCCCAAGCTCCGGCAGCAAGAAGAATCGCCGCGACTAGCACGATACGAAACAGACGTTGCGATCGAGACTCGAAAGCTTCGGTCTGATCCTGTCCCGCGGCCCCTGGCCGACCTCGTGAGGGGCGCCGAGCGGATCGCGTTCTCATCGCACTTCTTTCGTCGATTTCGCACCGCACCTACGCGGTAGCCGATTCACAATCTTCCTACGCACGGGTCCACAATCGTTGCTATCACTGCGCGGGTTGACCAACCAGATCCGTGGCCTTCTTCACGGCTGCTTCTATACGGGTCTCATCTTCCTGAAGAGCAAGCTGATTCTTGTCGATGGCCTCAGCCGCGTATTGTGAATCGATCGCATGCAGACGAGGTACAAGCTCGACGTCCTTCTTGCATTTGACCTGTGCCACCACGAACTCGATCTCAGCCTGTGATGGCTGGGTGGTTGCAAGGTCGCGTTCAAACTTTGCTGAATCTCCCTCGTCGTTGAAGATTCCGGTCACGTTGTAACCGTTCTGCTTCATGCATGCTTGGTATTCGCTGATGACCGCCAAGTACTTTGGATCGCTCTGAGAGCGAAAACTGGCTTGAACCCAGAGGTCTCTACCCAGCTCTTCGGCTATGCCGCCTATCGAGCCAGTGACCTGCTTGCGTGCGTCTCCGAGGCAGCCGCCAGCCGGGACCTTGATGCCATCAATCTCGCCAGGCGAGATATCTCCGTTCTGCGGAACCCTCGGCCCGCTTTTGGAGCCCATCAGCACCAAAAAGTATGCGTCGGATGGATCGGCCTGTTCATCGACCTCATCACCGTCCCTCTCAGAAAGGTCTAGGCCTAGACCGTATTTTCGCGCTGCCGAAATGTCCGTGACGCCATATAGGCGCGACTCGGCTTCGTCAGTCGACGCCCTCGCTCTCTTGACTCGTTCGGAGAAGTCAGGCACTGCATAGTCATAGCCGAAACGCTTCATGCATTGAGCTACCAGCACGTCCTGCGCTTGACTCACGGCTGACTCTTCTTCGGGACTCATGAAGTAGGTGTGCAACGGGGTCGGACCTGGGAGGTCAATCTGCATCGCGTCTTGTGTCTGGCCGGTCGCGCTTCGACTACTTGCGGTTGGTGGCTCGTCAGTCTTCTCAGTGCCCGAACCGCTGCATGCAGACATGCCGACAAGTGCAGCAATGACGCCCACCGTCGAGCGAATGAAGACTGGCGCTGTTTTCATAGGAAGACCCTTTCGTCTGACGTGCCGAGCAGAAGTAGAAAGTTCGCTGGTGTTAAGGAGTCGGCCCACAGGCTGTGCACGGTAAGCGAGCGAAACGGCAGGGAGGTCGGCGCGCCGACCTCCCTGCCCCGGCTCTTCTACGACTGGAATTGGAAGGAGGCGTTCTCGTTGTAGGTGACCGACAGGTTGCGGCTAGTGATCGGGTTGACGTTGTCGTAGCTTCCGACGTATCCACTGTTGAAGTACACACGAACCGCCTTCGTCGGGTGATTGTTGGAGACCGAAGCCGAGTTGTTCTTCACAGCTTGACCCTGCCCGCTTCCCGCGCTGAGGAATGCGTACCCCGAGAGGTTCGACTTGCTGTTCTCGAAGTCGGACAGCGATCCAACGATGTTGGACAGGTAGTAGAAGTTGAACTCCTTGTACTGGGGGTTGCCGTCCTGGTTGGCGGCGTTGGCTGTCGAAATCAACCCGAGCGGGGCCAATAGTCCTGCTGTCACTCCGAGCATTACTGAGCGGGCGCTAAGTCGAGGCATCTTCATGGTGTGCACCTTGTCTTCTGGAAACTGCGTTGACGCCGGACGTACCGGTCAAAGCGCCCGATTTCCCGAGAGTCGGTGCAATGATCTGGTCCAGGATGACTACATCAAGTAGTCATGTCTGAATACTGGCCTATCCGAGTCAGACTGTCATAAAATCTTAAAGTTTGATGGCAACTGGGTCCTGGCGCCAGCGTGTTATCGCGCACTGCACCGCTCGATGGGAATCAGGGGTGGCCTAGCGCGGACGGCCAGAGAGGGGCGCGTCGCCGCAACCGCAACGGCCACCGGCCAATGCATTCACGTCCAAGCAGTTGACGCGCGGCGGCATGAGCGCTCGTGCGAGACCAACGAGTGCATCGGCATCGAACGTCATCGACGCACTGCACTGACGCCATGCACGATCGATCACTTACTGAGCGGCAGTAATGGCAAACGCCCGGACCAGCCTCGGCACCCCGAGAGCCACCCTCTCAACTTGTAGTTGACATAAGATATCTTATCGGTCAGTGAGAGCGGCGAAATCATTGATTCAGGTCGCTCTAGAGCAGTTCGGTACGCGCGCGCAGTCTCGGCGGCTCGGTCCAGGTCTCGTACCCGCCGTAGATCAGCGGTAATGCCGCGAAAAGCCACCAAGGCAAATCGATAACGCCCATCACGATGATGGCGACGAGAAAGACGGCTAACACGGCTATTTGATTCCTCTCTTCGTCTCGTTTGGACACGTGGTAGGTGGCCGCACGGACCGCCGCCGCGCGTAGCCGCGAGTCGGACGGAACCGGACCTCTCCACGTGGCTGTCGAAGGCGAGTGGAGCCGGACGGCTGAATCCGAGCTTCGAGCGGTCCCGTTTCAGAATCGAGCGGCGGCGGTCGACGAGGTGCGCTCGACGGGCAGAATTGCTGGGACAGCGGACAACTTGTCTTGGTCGTGGAAGTGCTTTAGCGAGAGCACTTCCGAGTACTTAGTCCCCGAGTTGAAACTATTTCGCTGTTCAACTCGCGGGAGCTGGCCCTTCGGTGTCAAATTCTCGTAGTTGATTCGGCGGACAGGCTGTCGAGTTTTGAGAACCTCGACGGCATCCATCGATGGCGGCGGTTCTCCGCGTGAATGGGGAAGTCGTGAAGATTCGGATCAGCCGCGCCAGCGCTCAAGGGAGTGCTTCGGCGACGTCAAGGATTGGGCGGGGCCTGGCGGCAACGGCCGTCGTCTCAGCCACGGTGTTCGGATCGCTGGTTGGTGTGGCGATTCCGGCGTCGGCGGCGGCGAACCCGACACCCGCTGCAGGTGCGCGGGCAAACGCCACGACGCTGGACTACGCAGTGTCGGGGACCGCGAGCGTCTCGGTCGATGTCGCCACCGGCAACGCCCTGTTTACTGATCAACTGATCACGTTGCCCGGCGTGACGTCGGACGTGCCGATCACGCTGTCGTACAACTCCAGCGTCTGGGGGACCTCGACACCGTCGGCGGTGACCGGCACGAACGGGTCCGGGTGGTCGATCACCGGCTTCGACAACCGCTTGATCCAAAACGCGGACAACAGCGTCACCTTCTACGGACCCGGTGGGCTGACGGGCGTGTTCGCCCAGAGCGGCACCGCCTACACAGCACCGGCTGAGTACCAGTCCGACCTGGTCAAGACCGGCACCACCGGCTGGACTCTGACCGACCACGAGTCGCAGACCAAGCTGACCTTCGACGCCAACGGCCGCCAGACCAAGGCGCAGGACCGCAACGGCAACGCCACCACGTTCAACTACACCAGCGGTCTGCCAGCGAGCATCGTCGCCTCACGCGGCACGACCGCCACGGCGACCCTGACGATCACCAGGGACTCGAACAAGATCATCGGGCTGACGCAGACGTCCGGGTCTCTGACCCGGACCGTGAGCCTGTCCTACACCAGCGGTGGCCAGCTCGACACCGTCATCAACACCGCCGGCGGCCAGACGTCGTTCTACAACCCCGCCGGCGACGACGGCAAGGTCGTGCGAATCACCAACCCCGAAAGCGCCACCACCACGCTGGGCTTCACCGGCACCAAGGTCGCCTCGATCGCGCAGTCCAACACCGCCGGAGCCGGCACGTCCACGACCCGCCTGACCTACCCCACCGCGGCGCAGACGCTCGTCGCTGATCCGACCACCAACCAGTCGGCCTCCGTTGCGTCGGTCCCGCACACCACCTACAGCCTGACCTCGAGCGGGTCGAGGGTCGCCTCCGCGACCGATCCACTCGGGCACACCCGATCGGCGACGTACACCTCGCTCGGTCAGGTCCAGACCTCTACGCCCGCCGCTGGCGGCGCGACGACCAACACCTACGGGTCCAACAGCGGCGAGTCGCTGACATCGTCGGCATCGCCCGGGGGCGCCGCCGGCACCGCGACTTATGGCAACACCGGCGCCAACGCCTACCTTCCATCCTCGACCACGAGTGACGCGGGCGATGCGACCAGTTACACGTACAACGGTGCCGGCAACCAGCTGACCACCGCGCAGGGGACCGGGCCGCAGGCCAAGGTCACCTACAACGCTGACGGCACCGCGGCAACGTCCGCGTCGCCGGGTGCCGCGGCTGGCGTCCAGACCACCTACTCGTACGACGCGACGACGAAGAACGCGACCGGCCTGACACCGGTGACTGGTTCGAACCTCGGCGGCCGCGCATACACCTGGGACGGATTTGGACGGCTCGCCACCGCGACCGACGGCCGTGGGAACACGATCACCTACACCTACGACAAGCTCGACCGGATCACCAAGGTCGACTACTCCGACGCCGGCACCACCGACGTCACCTACACCTACGACGACAACGGTCAGATCCTGACCCGAACCGACGCCTCGGGCACTAGCACCTACACCCACGACGACCTCGGTCACACCCTGACCACGGTCAACACCGCCGGCGGCGGCACGAACACCTACACCTACGACAAGGCCGGCAACATCGCGTCACAGACCGACGCCCACGGCACCACCAACTACCACTACGACGACGCCCTTCAGCTGGACTACATGATCTACCCCCAGGGCGGCGGACAGTCGCAGATGTCGTTCGCCTACGACAACGACGGCCGACGCACCGACACCTGGTTGAAGTCCAACGCCGACAACACCACCTGGTCGGCCCACACCCGCACCACCTACGACGCCTCTGGTCGGGTCGCCACGGTCAAGTCCGACAGGGGACCGGCCACCAGCCCGACCGCGGTCATCGACCTGACCTATTGCTACGCCTCAGGCACCACGCCCGCAGGCGGCTGCACCACCTCGCCCACGACGGACCGGGCGAACATCCAGTGGATCAAGAACGCCGTCAACGGCCAGGCCACCAAGTTCACCTACAACACCGACAACCGACTCACCAGCTCGGCGGTCACCGGTGGCTCCAACCCCCGCACGTACTCCTACACCTACGACACGGCCGGCAACCGGCTCACGTCCGCCGTGACCGGCACCAGCCCCTCATCGCAGACCCTGACGTACAACAACGCCAACCAGATCTCGACCACCGGCTACACCTACGACGGCGCCGGCAACCTCGTCGCCAAGCCCGGCAGCATCACCTCCACCTTCAACACCGCCGGCCAGATGAAGACCCGCACCGCCACCTCCGGCGGGACCGGGAACACCACCTACACCTACGCCGGCACCGACCAGAACGAGCTCACCAAGGGCACCACCGCCGGCGGCGACACCTACGAGTTCACCTACGGCGTCGCTGACCAGAACGGCCTTCCGGTCATCCAGAAGGTCACTAGAACCTCTGGCGGCACCACCGCCAGCGCCTACGTGACGCACGACAACACCGGCCTCCCGGTCATGCTGCAGACCAGTACCGGGCAGTCCGCCATGTATGTCTACGACGGCCAGAACAACCCTGTGAGCCTCACGACTGAGACGTCGGGTACCAGCTACCTATACGAGTTCGACCCCTACGGCGGCGCCACCACTACCCAGAACTCCGGCGGCACCGGCTACCCCCAGAACCCCTATATCTACGGCGGAGGCCTCCAAGACCGCTCCACGGGCCTCATCAAGTTCGGACAGCGCTGGTACGACCCCACCGCGGGTTCGTGGGTCCAGCAAGACGCCCTCAACGCACCGCTCGACCCGGGCAACGCCAACCGGTACTCCTATACGGGCGGCAACCCCATCAATTACACAGACCCCACCGGGAACGTCAGTTGCTCAAACTACCTGGGAGCCTTCTGCGGCTACGGCAAGAAAATTACCAACGCCGTTAATGAGATCACCAATCAAGCGAAACGATGCCAGAAGACTGCAGTCGGATCCGGCGTAGGTTTGGGTGTGAAGACTAAATCTGTCCCAGGGGCCGCGGCTGGATATGTTGCTGGCTACGCGACTTGCCAAGGCAACCGCCTCTTGGGTAAATCTGGGCTGAAGGACTGAGGTCATCGTGGCTCGCTTAGCGGATGTGAAGCTGTGGGTGGGCTGGGCCGTCGTGATGCTGATTGTTCTTGCACTAACGGACCAGTTGACCTGGACTTACGTTGCGTCAGTTGCCATCGTCGCGACCGCGGCCTTTGGCATCTGCAAGATGGCTAAGCGGAGATCTCAACAAGACGTTGGTTGACCGAGGAGCCAGCGTGCTTGATTAGCGCGCACCGACTTCAACGTTGACGGTCGACGGCTAACACTGCGGGTGTGGTGATCAGCGGCTCGATGATGTCGCTCCGGCACGATTGCTGCGTGAGGGTGACCTTGAGCAGATTGGCCCCATCACCTTGGCGGCCGCACGGGCGTTCGCTGCCGCCAGGTGACGCAGTGGTGACTGAGCCGAAACTCGTGGTCGTTCACGCGGAGAAGCCGGTCTGGCGGGTCGGGTTCAAGCCAGAGCCGTGGGCCTGGTTCTGATGGGCTCGGTCAGCGACGGCTACCACCATCACTGAACAGACAGAGAACCTCCGCATGCTGCCTTTGGCAGAGCGCGCATGCGGAGGTTCTGCTGACTGTTGTCGTCGCGGTGTCGGCGGTTGACCGACGCCTGATTAGGGGGCCAGCGTGAGGGTGTCGACGACGGTGACGCCGTCCTGTTCGTAGACGTCGACCTTGAGGTTGCCGGCTTCCAGGTCGCGCTGGAGCTCGGCCGTCTGGCTGGGCGGGACCTGGTCGAGGAGTGCGTCCGCTGCTTTGCGGTCGGCGAAGCCGACGATCCCGCTGTCGCCCTCGACAGCCACGAGGTCGTACTGCTTGCCGCCGTGCAGTGCATCCGCTCCCGATCCGAAAGTGCGCCCGTCAGCTGTCACACCGGTGGGAATCTGGAACTGCTCGGACGGAAGCGCTTCGGACGGGTTAGCCGATGACTCCTCGGGCGCCTGGCGGGTAGCGATCCAGCAGAGTTGGCCACTACCGTAGATTCCGCCGTCGACAAGCCCACCGATATCGCTGTCGTACTCCCGTCCGCTCGCGCCGGCCTCGAAGCACCCTTCGCGGACGCCTGGGTACTGGTAGGACTTGTACGCGCTGGACGTGTTCGATCCGTTGTCGGCGTAGCTGTGATGGATCTCGACGCCGTTGCGGTATCCGTACAGGTGCACCCGGATGTAGCCCGCTGCTCTCGGCCGCAGCGATGTGCATGAGCTTCCGGACCGGTTGTATGCGTACTCGGTGGCCGTGTAATTGACGCTGTCAGTCATGCCGGCTTTCACGACGCCGCACATCGGCACGTCGCTGGATCGGAATTGAAGCCAGTTGATCAGGCCGGAGTTGACGGCCGACGCACCGGCAAACCATCCCCCCGACAGGACTACCAGCGCGGCTACGAAGCCGCTGATTGCTGTTCGTGTCTTCATGGTTCTCCTTGACAGGTTGTCTCGTGACGAACATCACAAGAATGAGTCGGTTTGTGACGGCCTGTCAAGGAAATTTTGAGCGACATTTAGGGACGGATGATTCGCCACCTCGACTGCGGCTTCGCCGCTGGTAAACCAGGCGCATCGCCTTGGCTGATGTACGGTGCACCGCCTGTTACTAACGACCTCCAGGGTTGTTCCACGAACGCCTCGGGCAGGGGAATAGGGTTTCCTGTGATCGCTTCAGGCATCGGTTCGGACGGCGGAGGAGTCAGGTGCATGGTGGGCTTTTCTACCCGCTTGAACGATTCCGGATCACTGACCTCTGCGCTTGATCCGCTGGCCAAGGGGATGCCGGCCATGACAGACGCGGCGACCACAGCCAGGACCTTTCTCGTAGCGCTTAGCGCCCCATGGGGGTCGGCGGCCGGCCCGGTCACGGGCTGATGGTGTAGGTGTCGATTTTCGTCACTCCGTCTTTGGCGTAGACCGGGACGACGATGGACTGGCCGGCTTCTGGCTCCTTGTTCATGGCCTTGCGTTCAGCGAAGCCCTGGATCCCGTGATCGCCCTGCACCGCCACCAGGTCGGGGAAGTCCTTCTCTTCGATCATGTTGTCGCTGCCGAACGGCGGAACCGCGCCATAGGTCCGTCCGTCCGCTGTGACGCCCGTGTCGACCTTGAATCGAGCTGACTGCTCTTGATACGTCTCTGGCTCTTCTGCCATCTGAGAGCTGGCGAAGGCGGCCCCACCGCCCGCCACGATCAGCGCAGCACCTCCCACTGCCACGTAGCGACGCAGACGACGCCGCCGCGGCGGGTTGGCTCGCACGCGTGTGATCAGATCTGGCTCGCCCTCAGCCAGGAACGTATCCATAGCCACACCAGAGGGCGGCTCAGACATATTGAAATGATTCATCCGAGTTCCTTTCGTAAAACCGCGCGTGCCCGTTGCAGTCGTTTGCCCACGGCGCCGCTAGTCGTGTTCAGCTCGCGTGCCGCCGACTCATACGAGTGGCCCTCGAACAGGCACAGCTCGCAGACTCGGCGATCGATCTCCGGCATCGCGGCGATGGCGTCGTACACCCAGCGAAGCTCGGGAAAGGTCCGCGAGCCTGGGTCGGGCAGGTCCTCGCTCAGCGCGACAGTCGATGACCACCGTGCGTCCTTACGGGCGCGGTTCCGGGCGTGATTTCGACATGTCACCAGCAGCCACGGCAACACAGACCCGCCGATGAGCGAGATCGTGCCGGCTTTCTGCCACATGGTGACGAACGTGTCTTGAACGATCTCTTGAACCACGTCTCGGTTAGGAGCTGTCCCCCAGGCGAGACGCACGACGCTGGGACCGTGTTCTCGATATAAGGCGGCGAACGCTCTCTCGTTACCCGCGGCGACCTGGTCCAGTAGCAACGAGTCGTCAGCTTGATCTGTCGATGTCATCGCACCTCCTCATTCATATGAGTGTCACCCCAGGCGCGATCGTGACAAAGATTCTCTACAGCATGGACGAGAGGTGGCGGCCGCCAACCGCCTGGAGGAGTTGGAGTGCTGCGGATCCAGACGCCGATCACGCCCGGCTGAGCGTTGACGGCGTCGAGAGTCGTCATGAGCTCCCAGCTGGCGCGCACCCTTGCGGCCTGCACATCCCAGGTCTGGTGCTCGCCGCGTCGGCCGTGGTGTTCCAAGATCTTCAGGCCTTTGGTCTCGGGCCGCGATCGTCGCCGTTGTTCTCGGGGGAATGGCGACCGTCGGTCTGTCCACAACGATGTGGCCGCCAGACCGGTTCGGCGGTCGCGGGAACCGTCGGCTGTCCTCCAGCGCTTCCTCCGCTTGACGCAGACAGCCCCTATCGCGAGCAATATATGACTACTTAATCTCGGTTTATGGAGTATAATATTGACATGGCGGTTGAGTGGGCTGATAGCGCAGACAAGCACGGTGTCGATCGTGACGATGCGCTGCACGCCATCGAGAACGCCTACTACGTCGAGCAGGAGTTCGACGAGCCGCGGCCTCCCGGACGCACCAAGCCGTGGCTGTTCATCGGCCCGCCACGGCAGTTGGGGGGCGAGCTGCTCGAGGTGATGGTCGAGGTCACTCCCCCGCGGGACATGGTGATCTTCCACGTGATGGTGGCCAGGCAGAAGCACCTCGACCGAATGGAAGACCAGTGATGAAGGAGACGACAATGACCAAGACTCAGAAGGACTACGACGCTCTGGCCGATTGGGCCGAGAACGACATGACCCTGCCGGAACAGTCGACCACCGCGACGCGGGGCACTGCAGCGGCCGAGATGGGCCGCGAGCTCCTGCAGCGCTCGGCGGGTCGTCCCTCGCTCAGCGGAGGTGCCCGGCGGGGCGAGCATTCGCCGAAGCGCCAGGTCACGCTGCCCAAGGACATCAGCGAGCGGGTTGACGCCCTGGCCGCAAGCGTAGGGCGCAAACCAGCAGAGGTGATGCGCGAAGCGATCACCGAGTACGTTCAATCGAGGGCGGTCTGAGATGCCGACAGAGACCGCTCACGAGGCCCAACTGCGCCAATGGGCCCAGGGGGTCACAACCTGTATGGCCGCTACAGAACTGCTGATCCGGGCGGGATTCGCCGAACCTGGCCAGCCGTGGGTCAACCCAGACGGATGGATCGACTTCGCCGAGATCGAGAAGAACATCGGCGCTCTCTCAGGGGGCGAGCAACGCTTGTTGCGGATCGCTGCCAGCCTCTTTGGCGCCATGAAGATTGACCTCGGCAACGAGATTGCCGGCATCGATCGGACCCACCTCGAGCTGGTCCTGGCGGCTCTGTCCGCCGTGCACGGAGAGGGCGCCGACATCGTTCATCACGCCGGCGGCGGAGCCAGCCTCGTCACGTTGCCGACGGCATACCCATGGCCAGGCGAGACGTCGAGCTGATCTGACCCGTATCTGGCTTCACTCCAAGCTCTCAGGCTGGGCGCGGATCCATACGTCGACGACCGCAGGCTGAGCGTTCTCTTCGGTCTGCACAGTCGTCATGAGCTCCCACCCGGCGTGAACTCTCGCCGCCTGGACGTCGACTCGATGCGGCCGCACGGCGACGAGGCCGGGGTCGTCCTCGAGTAGGACGAAGACCTGGTTGATCGAGTCCCACCGGTAGTGGTCCTCGATCGTGTCGAACACGGGTTTCTCAGAGCGCCCGGACGAAGAGCATCGACCAGCCGCCAGGCACCTGGTCCACTAGGTTTGCGTACGCCTGGTCGTAGGTGTCTGCAGCGGCTTCGAGCGCACGCGACTCGAGCGTGTACCCGCCGCGGTGGTCGGGCGGGTTCTGCCGGATGGTCGCGGTGAGGTTCACGGGGCCGAGTCTAGGTCCGCGGTGCCGTGCGCTGGGCGACTTCGACGTCGAGACGGGCTGGCAAATAGCGACGTAGCCTGGCGTCATGTGTGGGCGCTATGCGATGAACAAGAAGGTCGACGATCTGATCGTGGACTACGTCGCCGCGGGCGGGAAGGTCAAGAACTTTGTGGCCGACTGGCAGGCCACGTTCTCGATCCCGCCCACCAGTGCGGCGCCGATCGTGCGTGATCGTGTCGACGAGGACGGCACCGTCGACCGCGGCATCGAGCTGGCCAGGTGGGGTCTCAAGCCGTTCTTCATGAAGGACTCGGCCAAGCCCG
>Ga0247734_1001271_pt1 | contig 19392 bp, 20 predicted proteins | sample UWRJL103311B2_FD_180933 | JGI IMG/M metagenome (GOLD analysis project Ga0247734, IMG submission 180933) | Plant litter microbial communities from Arlington Agricultural Research Station in Wisconsin, United States - UWRJ-L103-311B-2 | ecosystem: Environmental > Terrestrial > Plant litter >... | reverse complement strand
CAGAATACCAAGTGTATCTTTTGCTTCCAATGAATCACCTAAGACGAAGGTTCCAAGATTCGGAGTCAATGTTTCCACTTTTATTTCAGGTTGTGATTCAAGATATATCACGTTCCCGATTGCCGTTGAATAATGGTCCATCATTCCACCCGGTTCACCAAATTCTAATACTTCTGCCGAATTAGCAATTTCACCCAGTTCTTTTTGTGTAAAATTGAATGGTTTATCACTCATTTTATCTAAAAAATGAGCCCATGAAACGATTAACGCCGACGAACTGGAAGTGCCTGAATTAATAGGAATATTGCCATGGATCAGACAATCGAATCCTTTGGAAAAAGTTAATCCTCTTCTTTTTAATACATTAACTGTACTTCTGAAATAATCCCTTTGTAAAATGTATGGAAATGTTTCATTGATAGAAAATTGGACTTCCTGATTTAAATCAGGAAGTCTTAAAATCACCTGATCATCATTTCTGTAATCACCCTTAATACTGATCCGTCTGGATATGGCTGCTGCAATTACTGGTAAGCCCAAATAATCCTGGTGCTCACCGAATAAGCAGATGCGGCCAGATGTTGAAATTTTCATGAACTACCAGCTTTTCTTTTTATGGCCCGAAAGTCCAAAGTACATAATAAATGCATATAAGGGAAGCATGATCCAATAAGCCTGTTGAGTGCTGCCAATTTTGTCTGCAATACCGCCATAGACTAATGGCATAATTGCTCCACCTGAGATTCCCATAATTAATAGCGCAGAAGCTGTTTTGGTGAATTTTCCTAATCCACTTAATGCGAGTGGCCATAAAGCAGGCCAGATTACGGCATTTGCAAATCCGAGAACTGCAATACACAACACTGATACAAATCCTGTTGTAAAAATAGCAACCACAGTTACCACAATTCCAAGAATGGCAGAGAATAACAAATAAGATTGTTGCGATACATATTTTGGAATTAAAACAATGCCTAAAATATATCCGAACATCATACCACCAAGCGTGTAAGTTCCAAAAAGCCTTGCTTCCTCTTCCGGAAAGCCAAGTGAAACACCATAATTAATGATCGTATCTCCCGCAATTACTTCAACACCAACATAACAAAAAAGAGCAATTACACCTAAAACCAAATTTGGAAACTGAAATACACTCGTTTTTTCAACAACTATTTGGGAAGATACCGGAATATCTTCTTCCTCGCTCACTTCAACAAGGCCTTTTGACATACGTATTAATAGTGCCAAGCCTACCAAAACAGCAGTCAAAACAAGATATGGAAATACAACTTTGTCCAATTCATCTTTTGGATCAACTGAACTTACTCCTGCCAGAAGAAGATTTCCGATAACAACCTGACTAATTATCCCAGCCGTCTTGTTCGCAATTCCCATAATACTGATCCGCTGAGCTGCGCTATTACGTGGTCCCAACAAAGTAACATAAGGATTTGAAGCAGTCTGTAAAACGGTTAATCCTATTCCAATAGTAAAAAGAGCTACAAGAAATAAAGGATAACTTGCCATTTCGGCAGCCGGAATGAAAATAATAGTTCCCGCAGCCATCACCAATAATGCAAGTGACATACCATTTTTAAATCCGGTTTTTTTCAAAACCAGTGATGATGGAATTGCCATCAAAGTATAGGAAATAAAAAATGCAAAGGTTACAAGGTAAGAACTTGTATTGTCGAGGCTGAATGCTTTCTTGAAAAAAGTAATTAAAGTTCCGTTTACCCACGTAACGAAACCCATTACGAAAAACAGGATGCCAATAATGATAAGAGGAACCAGGTAGTTATTGTTCTTATTGTTCATTTAAACTGGTGTTAAAAAGATTATCAGGATAGTAATAGAATGAAAATTAAAAGTAATACTGAAATTATTGAGTTAAAGACTAATAAATTCTAACTCGAACTAAACTATAAAACTGAGCTGCTCCAACGAAAGCCGATTGCCGAAAGCCGGCAGCATTATAATTAATAGTCTTCATTTAATCCAAAAATCCGTTTGTTGGTTTTCCATTTTCCTCTTGTAAAGTCAGGAATTTCAACCGGTGAACTGCCTCTGGCAATGGACATTTCAGATAATGGGCTAATGGCGCTCCAAACTGCCGCATCATAAACATCAATTGGCGGCGCCGTTTTTCTCTTGATAGATTCTACAAAACCTCTGAAAACGAAATAGTCAATACCGCCATGTCCTGCATTCTCAGCGGACTTTGCGTGCTTTTTCCAAAGAGGATGGTCATTTTTTTCAAGAATGGGGCCTGCTGGTTCTGCTGTATGTGCTTTTGGAGAAACGCCTTCGATATAAATAGTATTTCCATCATTCATCCAGATACCTTCCGTGCCCTGTGCCCTGAATCCAAGAGAGTAGGGGCGGGGTGAATTTGTATCATGGATTATAACAATATTTTCGCCGTTATAACATTGAATCACAGTAGTTACAATATCGCCAAGTTTGAAATTAACCTTGGCATTTGGATGATCTTTTCCGCCATGATCGACAATGTATTTATGTAAACCTCTGGATTTTGTTGAGGTTGAAGTTAGAGAAGTAAAGCAATTGCCACGATTAATATCCATCCAGTGTGCTACCGGACCCAGGCCATGCGTGGGATAAATGTCACCATTTCTGTCAACGGAATGCTGTGTACGCCATTTCGCTTCTGAATATCCTTTTTCTCCAAACTCAACGCCAACGCCATTTCCCTTTCCATCATTGAATTTTATTCCTCTCAAATCGTGCTGATAACCGCAATGCGCATAGGTCATTTCACCAAACATGCCTTCACGTACCATTTTCAGAATAGCCATTACGTCCCGGCGGTAACATACGTTTTCCAGAATCATGCAGTTTGAACCGGTTTTCTCAAAAGTATCCACCAAGTCCCATGATTCCTGTAAAGTTACGGTGGCAGAAACTTCCACCGCTGCATATTTACCTGCCTTCATTGCAGCCAAAGCCATAGGAACGTGCCATTGCCAGGGAGTGGCAATCAAAATTCCGTCGAGATCGTCTCTCTTTACAAGATTCAAAAAATCCTCATCACCCTTATTATATACGACAGGCGCTTTTTTACCAGCTTTTTTAATTTGATCAAGTGTAATATTGATGGAGGAAGGGTCAATATCACAAATAGCATTGATTTCTACGTCCTGACTAAACAATGCCTGTTCAATGTGACTGCGCCCCCGAAGGCCAACTCCGATAAAACCAAGACGTACTTTGTCTAAATTTTTTTTCTGGGGTGTGGCATTCAAAGACGGTAAAATACTGGTTAAAGAGCCGGCTAATGTGGCCTTTTGAATAAAATTACGTCTATCCATGTAAAGTTTAGGAATATTATTAGTGGATTCAATGACTTTGAAGCCAAGTTCGCAATTTACGATCAAATACAATAATTTTTAATTTTTTTTAATTAACCAGAATCTTAAGTGTTTGGATTCACGTAAATCAAATAGCAAAATCATTGAACAAATTTTGTTTTTACAACGTTAATTTTACGCAAGTGACTCCAAAGAGCAATATCAGGGCGATCGTGCAGGATGGTCCGCGTTGGACGCTCGGCGGCTTTAAGTGTGTTGGACACATACTTTGTAACGACATTTAAGGCATTTTTAAATTTTAGCTGGTTTTTAATATATGGCTCATAAAGTGGCTGTGTTTCGAAAGGAACATTTCAATGCGGCACATCGACTTCATAATCCGGAGTGGTCGGACGAAAAGAACGAGGCTGTTTTTGGAAAATGTAACAATCCTAATTTTCATGGTCATAACTATGAGATAATCGTTCAGGTTACAGGAGAAGTTAATCCTGAAACAGGATTTGTGATTGATATGAAAGCGTTAGGTTCTTTGGTGAAAGAATTTGTGCTGGATCGTTTTGACCACAAAAACCTGAATCTTGATGTTGAAGAATTCTTCTATTTAAATCCCTCAGCCGAAAATATAGCCATAGTTATTTATTCAATCTTACGTACAAAAATTGATGCAGAGCTCGCTCTGAAAATACGATTATATGAAACAGAACGAAACTTTGTCGAATATCCCGTCGATTGATGTACTGGATATTGAGGAAATTGGTGACGATCATGTTTTTTCTTCCATTGAAACTCCAATGCGCGCAGATGCTTTTGCCATGGAGGATGAGTTGAAAATAGAGCTGATTGAAAAGCATTTTCGCCATATCATGGAAATCATGGGATTGGATCTTGCAGATGACAGTCTGAAAGGTACTCCTAAGAGAGTAGCGAAAATGTATGTTAAAGAAATATTCAGCGGACTTGATCCTAAAAATAAGCCTGATATTACACTGTTTGACAACAAGTATAAATATGACCAGATGCTTGTTGAAAAGGATATTGCAGTTTTCTCAAACTGTGAACATCATTTTGTTCCAATTTATGGTAAGGCACATGTTGCCTATATTTCAAGTGGAAAGGTAATTGGTTTATCTAAACTGAACCGTATTGTGGAATATTTTAGTAAACGCCCGCAGGTACAGGAAAGATTAACTGTACAAATTGCCAATGAATTGAAAGAAGCTTTACAAACAGAAGATATTGCCGTTTTAATTGATGCCAAACACATGTGCGTGCAGTCAAGAGGAGTCCGCGATTCCGGAAGCTCAACTGTAACTGCTTATTATGGTGGAAGATTCAAAAACGAAGCTACTAAGAATGAGTTTTTGAGCTATTTAGGGTTATAAAAAGGAAAAGGGTTAAAAGTAAAATGGTTAAGGGTTAACGAAAATCAGCCTGGCAAATCTTTATAGATCGTCAGGCTGATTTTTATTATTATCTGATATATCAAGCAAGCGTTAACCTTTTAACCCTTAACCCTTTTCCCTTCCTTTTTTTAAATCGTCGGTCCAACGCGTTCCAAAAGTGCTTTGGTTGCTTTGATACCGTCATATTCAGAAAGTTTGCTTCCTTCGTATTCTATTCCTGCAATGCCTTTGAAACCACTATCTTTTACGATTTTAAGAATTTTATTGTAATCAGTTTCAATGCAGTTTCCTTTTTCGTCAAAATCGTATGTTTTCGCACTTACACCTTTCGCAAAAGGCATTAATTCCTTTGTTCCCTGGTATCTGTCATAAGATTCAGCACAACCTCCGTCTTTTCTTACGATACAGAAATTTCCGAAATCAGGCAGGGTTCCAACATTTTTCATATTAACCTGCTTCATAACACCTGACAACCATTGGCCGTTTGATGAAGATCCACCATGATTTTCAACAATGACATTGATGCCCGTCTTTGAAGCAAATTCTCCCAATTTTCCTAAACCTTCTACCGCAGCTTTTGCGATTTCTTCGTTTGTGCCTTTTCCAAAAGCATTTACGCGGATTGTTTTACAGCCCAGATATTTTGCAGCTTCCACCCATTTGTAATGATTTTCAACAGCTTTATTACGAACAGCAGCGTCCAGTTCACCCAAACCACCTTCACCATCGATCATGATCAGGTTATTTTTGATACCGTTATCCTTGCATCTTTTTAACAGTTCATTCAGGTAAGTTTTATCTTCGGCTTTGTCTTTAAAGAACTGGTTTACATACTCAACAATGCTGATCCCGAATTCTTTTCTTGCCAGTTCAGGGAAGTCAAGGTTCGTGATTTTCTTTGCAAATAATTCTTTGTGTAAAGACCATTCAGCCAGGGAAATATCAAACCATAGTTTTTTTGCCGCAGATTCCGCCAGCAGGTCAGTTAATGTGGTTGCCGCAAGTGCAGTTGCACCGGCTTTTTTTAAGAAATCGCGACGCGAGAAATTCATCATGGTTAGAATTTAGAATTATGGTTACTATTTTAAATTAATTTGTGCTTCTGTATGTAATTTTTCATTCTTGACAAGATTTGTAGCATCCCATTCAAGATCCTGCAAAAAATCATGCTGTCGAACCGGGCAGGTTTTAACCTGACAAAAGTAACAGCATTCCGTAAGACAAGGATCTGCATGGACAAAAATTTCTGTTTCCCCTGTATGGCTTTCCTTTATTATATTTTCAAAGGAATGAATTACTTCGTGTACTTTTTGCAATTCCCAATAATAAGGAAGAGTCAGGTGGCAATCGATATGCAGATCCGATCCATACTGCTGTACCCTTAAATTATGAACATCAATCCAATATGGTTTTCTATTTAAACGCAAAGTATTAATTACTTTTTCCAATAATTTTTCATCCGTAGCATCCATCAATCCTGCAACGGAAGTTCCTACCAATTGTACACCATTATAAGTCAGAAATAAACCAAAAAGGAGCGAAGCCGCACTATCAATCCATTGGTAACCAGTTAGTAATATTAATCCGACACTGAAAATAAGAACAAGACTACTGATACTGTCTGATAACAAATGTCGTCCGTCAGCAGTCAATGCCATGGAATTAGATCTTTGTCCTTCCACAATAAGTTTGTATCCAATTACTGTATTAACCAATATGGTAAACAGAATAAATGTTGATCCTTCAGCCAGATTCTGTATTGGTGCGGGATGTAAAATTCGTCCGATAGCTTCAATCACAATAAATAACGATGCAATCACAATGAGTGAACCTTCAATGCCTGCTGAGAAAAATTCAATCTTTCCGTGTCCGTAGGGGTGATTACGATCTTTTGGCTGGGCAGACAAATAAATGCTGTAAAACGCAAAGCCACTGGCAATTACGTTAATAATAGATTCCAGCGCGTCACTTAAAATTGCATTGGATGAGGTAAGGTAATAAGCAAAAAACTTTAGGCCTGTAAGCAGTATACTAGCTACAAAAGATAACAGGATGAGACGTTGTTTGCGCTTATTTTGGTTTATTTGCATTTCAGATTAATAAATCAGGGCGTAAAAATACTAAGAAAATGCGGGTTGTGAACACAGAGAATAATTGGAAAACGCTTAATTCTAAAACCGTTTATGAAAACGCGTGGCTGGAACTAAGTCATCGTGAGGTAATTACACCGGGTGGAAGTGATGGTATTTATGGTCTTGTAAAATTTAAAAATCAGGCAATTGGCATTATTCCAATCGATAAGGAGGATAATATTTATTTGGTAGGACAATTTCGGTATGCTATCAATGAGTATTCCTGGGAAATTCCGGAAGGAGGCGGCGTATTAGGTACAGACGTGCTGGAAGCTGCAAAGCGTGAATTAAAAGAAGAAACTGGTTTAATTGCAAATACATGGACAAAACTTGCCCGTATTCATACTTCCAATTCGGCTACGAACGAAGAAGGGTTTCTGTATGTGGCCGAAGACTTAACTCAAATGGAGGCCGAACCGGAGGATACAGAGGAACTTCAGGTAAAAAAGGTACATCTGAAAGAAGCTGTTGAAATGGTTATGCGCTCCGAAATTACAGATTCCTTATCTGTATGTGCAATTCTTATGACCGCAAGACGGAAAGGGATATAATATGCTGCAAGCTTTATTTTATGGTACGCTTACAGGAATAGCGTTATGCCTGACATTCGGGACAGTTTTCTTTTCATTGGTACAAAACAGCGTTGACAACGGTTTTCGAACTGGCGTCAAAATTGCGTTTGGGGTATTTGTATGCGATATTATCTTTGTTTTCTTTGCGATATTCGGCACAGCTTTTCTTCCTGACATCTCAGGTTTTCAACAGTGGGTTGCCGCAGCAGGAGTGGTTTTTTTAATAGTTCTTGGAGTAAGTAATTTTGTACATGGACAACCTAAAATAGCTTATCCAAAAACCAGATTTGGAAATTTGCTTTATTACTTCACAACTGGTTTTTTATTAAACGGACTTAATCCTGTCAATTTCATTACCTGGGTTACGATTGCCACCTATATCAGGTCGACATTCCATTATAATCTGAACGAGGTAATTTTATTTTTTAGCGCCAGTGTTATTGCCGTTTTTCTGGTTGAATGTGCTATTGCATTTTATGCAAACCGTTTGAAGCATTTTTTTACTCCAAAAGTGGTTACAATATTCAGCAAAGTGACAGGCGTCGTTTTTGTCCTGATCGCCTGCCAGATTGCTTATACCAATTTTATAAAATAGTACTTTGATTCAAAGGATTGGCCAGGTCGTTTATGTAGCCGTTTTTACTTAAATAATCTGTCCAATCCTGCATGAGAAAGTTTTTGAAAACCCGGGGGAATTTATGTTGCCCACCCATTTTCCCTTTTGATTCCATCCAGCCATAAAATGCTTTATTAGGCAATACTGTCACAAAAACTTCCTTCAAAGCATGTTTACGTTCTACTGCGTAATCATCATTAAGTTCTGCCAGCCGCGCGTCAATTTTAGTTTTGAGAAGCTCTGTATTTACATCACTTTCCTCTACGCCAATGTACCAGTGATGTGCAAAAAGAGATTCATAAGGTACACCGCAAACTGTAAATTCCTTAACTGTAAGTCCCATTTCATCCGAAACCAGATCAATGGCCTTATTCATATTATCGACAGAAAGATGCTCTCCGCATAGGCTCAGGTAATGTTTGGTACGACCTGTGATTACAATTTCTCCTTTTTCCTTATCTACAAACTTGATCGTATCGCCAATCAGATAACGCCAGGCTCCTGCACAAGTCGACATGAGCAAAGCATATTCTTTGCCTTCCTCCACCTGATCTACCATCAGTGTTTCAGGGTTAGGCTGTAAAGTGCCTTCTGAATCAAAGTTCTTTTCATTAAATGGGACGAATTCGAAAAATATCCCATTATCACAAACCAAAGCCATTCCCAATGCGCCAGGCCGGGTTTGATATGCAATAAATCCTTCTGACGCCAGATACGTGTTGATATAAATAAGTGGCCGGGCCAGTAGTTTTTCAAAACCTTTTCGGTATGGCTCAAATGAAACACCGCCGTGAGCAAATACCTGCAAATTAGGCCAGATGTCGTGAATGGTTTTTACCTTGTAATGCGCAATTATTTTTTCCATTAACAACTGAATCCATGCCGGCACTCCTACAATAAATCCAATATCCCATTCGTGGGCCTGCTTTGTAATTTCTTCCAGTTTTAATCCCCAATCTTTTTGAGAGGCAATTTTTTCGCCAGGTTTATAATAGGGGCGAAACCAGTAGGGGATTTGTTTCGCCGTAATTCCGCTTAAATCTCCTTCAAAATGTTTATCCTGATTGCTAAGATTGGTACTGCCACCCAGCATTAAAAATCCTTTTTCATACAAATCATCCGGAAGACTTTTATAATGTCCTAAAGATAATATTTGCCTGATACTGGTTTTCTGAATAGCCCTGGACATTGCCCTTGTTACAGGAATATGTTTTGTAGCTGCTTCGGATGTACCTGAACTTAACGCGTAGTATTTAATTTGTCCGGGCCAACAAATGTCTTTTTCTCCTTCTAATGACCTGTGCCACCATTCGTTGAAAATTTTATTGTAGTCATAAACAGGTACTGATTTCTTGTATTCTTCGTAAAAAGCGCCTTTTTCTCCAAATAGGATACTTGAAAGCAATTCGTCAAAATTATATTTTTCTCCAAACTCCGTGTACCTGGCTTTTGCAAGAAGTTTGGCAAGAGTTTTTTTCTGCTGTAAATGAAGCGACGCCTTTTTTCGGTTGGCAACTATATTGCTGAATATTATTCCTTTTTTAAGTAAACTTCCTACTAACGCCATGGCTAATTTCTCTAATCGTTGTTTATAAATTCCAGGTAGTAAGCTGTTCCAGAGCCTCATATCCTGTAAGGTCATACTGGCAAGGAACTACTGAAATATAATTGTTTTCCAGTGCCCATACATCAGTATCTTCTTTTTCTGTATCAAAATTAACAAAGTCACCAGCCATCCATAAATAGCCACGACCGTTTGGATCAACACGGTAATCAAACTTTTCCTGCCATTTGGCATTAGCCTGACGGCATACTTTAACTCCTTTAATTGGAAATTCTGATTTTGCAGGAATATTAACATTTAAAGCAATTCCTCTCGGTATGCCGTTTTGTAAAGCAGATTGTGTAATTGAAATAATAAAAGGAATCGCATGGCTAAAATCTGCATCTTCTCTGAAATCTGATAGTGAAAATCCAATTGCCGGTATTCCTTCAATGGCTGCTTCAATTGCTGCAGACATAGTACCGGAATATAATACACTAATAGAACTGTTACTTCCATGGTTAATGCCGCTTACAACAAGATCGGGTTTTCTATCATGCAAAATATAGTGCTTTGCCAGTTTAACACAATCAGCGGGGGTTCCTGAACATTCATATTCTACAACTCCTTTAAATATATGTGTCTCATAAATTCTTAGTGGTTCGCCGATTGTAATGGCATGTCCCATTCCGGATTGTGGGCTATTTGGTGCAACTACCACAACATCACCTAGTTGCTGCATAGCCTCTACCAATGTTTTAATTCCTAACGATGTTATACCGTCGTCATTTGTAACTAATATTAAAGGTTTCATACTTAGAGTTAATTCCAGTCATACGAATAAATACTGAATGGAATTAATAATACGGGATAGCAGGTAAATAAAAATATTTAATTTTACAATTAACAAATTCTTTGTTAAAGTTCAAATGGAATCAAATTTAACGAAAATGCCTTCATTCGCAATAAAGCTGGCCGGAACAGAAGACATTCCGTCTATTATAAAAATTCAGGAAAAGACCTGGCAACCTACTTACAAGGAAATACTGAGCCAGGAACAAATTGATTTTATGTTCGAAAAAATATATTCATTTGAAGCTCTTTCAAACTCTATTTTAATACAATACCACCAGTTTTTTTTATTACTGGCAGAAAATGAAGCTGTTGGATTTGCATCTGTGTCAGAAGAAAAACCCGGATATTATAAACTACATAAGATATATGTTCTTCCATCAACACAGGGAACCGGCGCAGGTAAGTTTCTTTTGAACGAAGTAGAAAAGTATGTGCAGTCGGTTGGCGGCAAAGTTATATCTCTGAATGTAAACAGATACAACAAAGCCAAAACTTTTTATGAGAAAATGAATTTTGCAGTCATCCGGGAAGAAGACGTTCCGATTGGTTCTTACTGGATGAATGATTATGTTTTGGAAAAACAGCTGAATTAATTATTAAGCTGAAACTGACTGGGCCAGTTTCATTTTTTTTATGGTTTTTTTCTGGCTTTTCAAACCTTGCATAGGATGATAATGGTTACTGTTACTTACATAATAACCGGTTCCGTCATAAATGCGCTTATCAGGATGTGCCTTACATTCCGGTGAACATGCGCCTTCCATTTTATCCCCACATTCCAGGCAGATAGGTACATGTGTATTACATTCGGCATTTGCACAATTAACCATACGGTCGCTTGGCTGCTGGCAAATATGGCATCTGGAAATAATTGATGGATTAATATGATTTACATCAACGGTAATCCTATTATCGAATACATAACATTTGCCATCAAAGTTTTCTCCGCCTTCTTCAAGCCCATAACGGATAATCCCGCCATGAAGCTGATATACATCCGTAAAACCTTTTTCAAGAAGATAAGCACTTGCCTTTTCACACTTAATGCCGCCGGTACAATACGTTACAATTTTTTTATCCTTTAAATGTTCAATTTCATGTATATGATCAGGAAGCTCACGCAGGTTGTGCATATCAAACGTAATTGCACCCTTAAATTTTCCTACTTCATGTTCATAATCCGAGCGCATATCTACCAAAATAACCTCCGGGTCGTTCAATAGAGCCTTAAATTCTGATGGTTCAAGATGCTTACCTGTTCTGACCAATGGATTAACATTCAGGTCTGAATTGACAATTTCTTCTTTAACACGAACATGCAGCTTTTGGAAAGCAATCTTATCATGTTCTTCAATTTTAAACTGAACATGTTTAAACCGTTCATCTGAACGGACATAATTCATATAAGCTTCACAATCTTCGGGAGTACCAGAAATTGTACCATTTAAACCTTCGGGAGCAATAATTATTCTTCCCAAAAGGTTATTTTGAACACAAAATAAATGATGCTCGTCCCGATAAATATCAGTGTTATCGATAGGAGCGTAGCAATAATATAAAATTACCCTGAATGGTTTCATGCGTATAATTTTTTACCGGAAAGCTGATTTTTAGATTTCCGGTGGAATCAAAATGTAATCAAATAATATCTGTAAATGATTCTTGGTTTTAGTCAAAATCAACCACAAATATACGAATAATGAAAGTTTAACGAAAAGGAAAAGAAACTGACTTTAATCATCAGAAGGTTTTTTATTTCAATTGCCTATTTTTGTAAAGGAAATTTTTCAGATTTAAATTCAATCTTTCAAGTCATTTTAATTTTTCATCATGCATATTGCAATTGTCGGAAATATTGGTGCGGGCAAAACAACTTTAACTCAAATGCTCGGTGCTCATTACAAATGGGATGTCATGTATGAGGCTGTTGAAGGAAATCCATATCTTGCAGATTTTTATGACGACATGGAACGCTGGGCTTTTAACTTACAGATTTATTTTCTAAACAGCCGTTTTGCACAAGTCCAAAAAATACGTTCTACTACTTATGCAACTATTATACAGGACAGGACGATATATGAAGACGCATTTATTTTTGCGCGTAATTTGCATGAATCTAAAATTATGACTGAGAGGGATTATCAAACCTACCTTTTATTGTTTAATTCTATCATTAATACAGTTTCCCAGCCCGATTTGCTTATTTATCTCAAAGCAGATATTCCCAAACTTTTGTCACAAATAAAAAAGAGAGGACGTGATTTCGAATCAGATATTTCTGTCGATTACCTTTCCAGCCTGAACAACTATTATGAAGATTTTGCAAAGAACTATGAACACGGAAGAATTATAGAAATTGACGTCAACAATATGGATTTCGCCTCAAATCCGGCAGATTTTGAGTTTATTATAAAAAAGTTGAATCAGGAATTGTTTTATGTTTAAGATATAACGTTTTGATAATCAGTATTTTAAGAATAAAACAGATTTTGGTTTTAAAATATTTTTTCCGGATTTATCTTTATTGACTACTATTTAATAAAAAAGCGCGTTTAGAGGCTCTAAACGCACTTTTTTTGTGACCAAAAGGAGATTCGAACTCCCACACCCGTAAGGGCACTACCCCCTCAAAGTAGCGTGTCTACCAATTCCACCACCTGGCCATGTAGTTGTAGTATTACTTTAAATACGGGTTTTCATTAATAATGCAAAAGTACAATTTAAAATATCCCTTCCTAATTAAGGGACGTAATAAATGCAAATCCGAGTTCAAATCGAATCATTTAGGTGTAATTTGGTTATGATCAATCCAATAATGACATACCAGTATAATCAGCGCTTTTAACTCTTCAAATTTCAAAGGTTTAATAATTACTGAACTTACACCAGCCTGGTAACAATCATTGATCTGCTCATTTGTCACCTGATTTGTCAATATAACAACGGGCAAGGTTTCCCAGGATACCTGGTTGCTGTTAAGTTTATGCCTTATTAATTTAAGAAGATTATAGCCGTCTATACCAGGCATATTCAGATCCAAAAGAAGTAATCCGGGCAATTCACCTTTATATGTGGGTGAAGATACTTTTACCAGGCGCTGATAGAGGTTTTCACTTTTTTCAAAGAAACGTATTTTGTAATCTTTAAGAAATTCCTTGAAAATATTTTCAATTAAAAACCTGTAATCCGCATTATCATCGACAAAATATATTTCTTTTTTCCGGGTCATCATGTGTGTTTTTGTGAAGGATTATTACAAAATTAAATTATTCTATTATCTATCTCAAATCATACTTTTCAACAATTTTTATTTTGCAGATTACAAACAAAAATAGTACCTGATAACCTGTTTTAATCTAATATTTTATGTTAAAATAGCAATGAATTTTATAGAAATAATATTTGAACAATATACGAAAATGCTACCATAAGCCTGTGAGTCAACTAATTAGTAATTATTTTCTGTATTGTCCTATATTATGGAATTGGTTAAAAATTTTATTAGCTAAAAAACAAATCCACAGATGTATTACCGATAATGGGGAATTGTCAAGCAGTTTAATGTGTAATTCTTTGTAATATAATAGAGATACAAATGGAGTTATTTTGACAGAATTTAATCAAAAAATTGATTTTGAAATTAAAGAACCGCCAGGAATTACAGCATGCATTGGGGTTTTAATTGGCAATCTGAAATTGGAAAATTAACTCAGAATTGTTAGACTTTTCCTGCTTTCAAAATTCTCCGCATCAGACGGTCTGCATTTTGAAATCGCACTGAGTAGCAAAACTTCAATGACAGCCTTGAAAATTGGGAGGTGCCAATGAGGATGTAGATTTTTATAATTATTTTCTCATTAGTGATAAAAAGAGCAGGCGGGATGTTCTTTTGAGAATCCACAGATTTCAAAAAATTCAAACAATTTTTTCAGAAAGTGTCTTCTGGCACATTTTTAGTCTAACTTAAATTTCAACCTTAAAAAAAAATTTATGAAATCGAAATATGATAATGACGAAGACGATCACTCGGGGGACAGTGGTTTTTTTGCCGGCCTTTTATTAGGTGCTGTAATTGGTGCCGGTGCAGCGTTATTGTATGCTCCCAAATCGGGTGAGCAACAACGTCAGGATTTGAAGGATCTTGCTAATCAACAGAAAGATAACCTTAAAAACCAATGGGATCAGGCCAAAGATAAGGTGGTAGAAGTTGTAAACACGGCCAAAGATAAAGTAGCTTCCGTGGCTGAACAGGCAAAAGGAACGGTTGATGGATACGCAGATAGAGCCAAAGACAAAGTAGACCAACTGGCAGACAACACAAAGTCAACGGTAGACAAATATAAACCTGATACCGATCCGATTAATCATTACGAATAGAAATCGGGCCGTTTTTGAAAAAAGCCACTTTGTTATATTGTAGCGAATGCAAGCCCATCTGAAAGTGACGGCATTTTTTGAATTGCATTATTAACAGGTGAGTTTAAGTAATAAATCCATTTATCGAGCGGTTTTTCCGCTCGATAAATGGATTTATTACTTATGTAATATTATGCCGTCAAGACTTAATAAGTCAAATTTTTTCTATCGGCTGGAACCTAATAATATACTCCGCGTCAATAATCATTGATATTGATATTCCATTTTACTTATCGGATTTAAACAATATCTTCCCATATCCCGAAATATTTCCTTTAACATCGAAGGAGTTAATGGTTTAGGAAGATAGCCCTGTACAACAGAGTAATTTTCAGCGGTGGTAATATCGTCTATGTCCTGAGAAGAACTTGTTATATATATTCGTGGGTCATAATCATTTACTTTCAGTTCCTCGAGCATATCCAGAAATTTCCATCCATTTGCCACCGGCATGTTGATGTCCAGAAAAATTAGGTCGGGCAATGAGCTCGGTGTAAGATGGTGCTGTACAAAGAAATCAAACGCATCCTGACCGTTTGCAAAATGCAATATTTGAGAATCAGAAATCATTTTCTCAATTAATTTTTGAGTGATTAAGTGGCAAATCCACTCATCATCAATAATGCATATTTTCATATTATAACTGATAAATAAGGATAATATGTTACTACTCAAAAATCGAACCTGTACTACAATTAGTTCTATAAAAAAAATAGAATTAGTTGCCATTAGTCTAATTTGGCCGTTTTTTTTCTTTAAAGCTATACATTTTTAGCAAATTAGATATTTAAAAAAATAAAATGCGGGATATATAACAGCAAATTTCTCATTATGAGTAAGATATGGGGAATTTTTTTAGAAATCAAAACTTCTTCCGCTTTGATAGTAATATTTTTTGGCTCAAATATTAGTAGTTATACTTCATTATATAAATACTAAAATAAATAATATTAACGAATTAATAATCCTGGTCTTTCTATTCCATGTTCATTGATTGTCATAAATTTATTTTAGATATTGTATTTGTACCGGTTCTTCCTGACTTAACTGAAAACCAATGGCCAATTTTTACCGTTTTCTATTTATCGCATTATTCTTATTTCAAATTCCAATACTTATAGCAAAGGCCCAAAAAGTTCGTATGGCAACCGAGGCAGGAAATATAGAGTTGGAATTATATCCTGACAAAGCGCCGGTCACAGTTGCTAATTTTCTTAAATACGTGGACGAACAACGCTACAACGGTTCTGTTTTCTATCGTGTGGTTCGAATGGATAACCAGGCAAAAAATAAAGTAAAAATTGAGGTTATTCAGGGTGGACTGAGTGAAGATTCAACTAAACGTTTATTGCCCATCGTTCATGAAACTACTTTAAAAACCGGATTAAAACATCTTGACGGAACACTTTCCATGGCCCGAATGGGTCCGGGTACAGCCAGTTCTGAATTTTTTATATGTATTAATGACCAGCCGGAACTGGACGCAGGTGGCTTACGAAATCCTGATAATCAAGGATTTGCAGCTTTTGGTAAGGTTACCAAAGGAATGGATATAGTCAGGAAAATCCAGTCGGGCAAAACAGGTGAAAATGAAAAGGTTCAAACGTTAGCGCATCCGGTAAAGATCCTGACGATAAGGCGTATTCCATAGCCTTATATATTTCACTTCTAACTTAAGATGTCACATGGGAAAATGTTTATTTTATCTGTTATGGCTCGTTATACCCATTTCATTACATGTGCAAACAAAAATTGTGTCAGGAAAAGTTACCTCGCCTGAAAATGAACTGCTTCCGTTGAGATATGCAGTAGTAGTTGGATTTGTTCATGCGCCCATTGAAGGCTGGACGCAAAACAGACGGTCAGATATATTCGGTCAGGAAATTCCCGCGATGTCTGCGCCCATGAGTGCACAGGTTGCCGGACTTATGCGCCGGTTGCTTTACCGTAGCGAAGAAGTAAATTCAAATCCTAATACACCTTCTGGAGTTATACTGGATGCTCCATTGTAGTTTGATAAATAAGGTGAATAGTTAATTACAATCGGCAGCCCCGCAGACTGCCGATTGTAATTTCAACGGAATCGTAATAAGGTCCGCGCTGTTTAATCAGCACATTTTTTGTCCGTTATGCTGGAAATGAGAAGGACTCACACCCATATATTTTTTAAATGCGGCTGAAAAATGCTGTGCATGTTCGTATCCCAGAATATCAGCAGTTTCGTCAACCGAAAGAGAGGAGTCAAGCAGTAAATTTCCTGCGTATTCCATTCTTAATTTTTTCAGGTAATTAAATACTGTTATACCAAAGAGGAGCTTAAAACCTTTTTTTACCTTAAATTCATTCAGTAAACAGATCCGGCTTAATTGTGAAAGATTCAATTCAGTCAGGAAGTTGGCGTCCAGATAAGTTTTTAGTTGGAAAAGTTTTTCAGCTTCATCGTAGCGTACATCTTGATGAATGGGAAGAGGCGATTGAAACTGCTCCATTTGCAATGCAAGTAATTCTAATATCCGAGATTGCAGCATCAGATTACGCATGGGTCCGGTTACATTGCTTGTACATATTTCATTCAGCAAACGCTGCATTTTTGGTGTAATTTCCAGATTCTGCTTTCCGCCGGAAAATGGACAATTACTTAAAATGTTGTTTGCAACAGACTCACTCCAGGTATTATCTGCATTAAGACAGGATATGAAAAAATCCTTGTTCAAACTAATGTGAAGCATTTTGACAGGTGTATTCCTGCTAAACCGGTTTATATCACTTCCTTCAGGTGAAAAAACGAGGTTGTGCTGATTGGGACGCATTTTGAGTTCGTTCTCTATTCCTGAAAAACGTGTATCCAGCCTTCCTTCCAGAAAAAAATTAATATTAATTGTTTCCGACGGGCTGCTATCATGCAGTTCAATATCGTTTGCCGGTTCCATACTGATATTACTTACATGCATGTATGGAGTGAAAAAATGATCGGAATGTATGGTGCCTACTGAGGGGTGGTAATAAACCGGAAATTGGTTATCAAATTTCACACTTGAATTTTCTACCTGGTTTATTGCAGGAAAAGTTTGAAAGTTAAGAACATCGGAAGAATGCAAAACTGTCGCCATAAGAAAAGTCTGATTATGATGATTAAGAGTCACTTATAAAATTAATATTTCCGATTTTCTTTTAAATAATAAAAAGTGATAAGTGGTTAAAAAGTAGATTTAACCGACATTTTTTACAAGCTGAAACTCTGAAAATATCCTTTTTGCGTAGGTACTAATCCTTTTTACGTAGGTGAAAATTGCAGCAGCGGATAGAATTTTGCAGCATAAATCAATCAGTTTAAATTCAATTAAAATCCAGTCATGAAAAAATTAATTATTATTCTGAGTGCCGCAACTTTTCTGTTATGGAATTGTACAGACCATGAAATAGAAACGTCAAACTTCGAGCTCATTCCTGTCCAATCGGTTGCAGAATGGAAAGGTTTTCTTAAAACCGGTTACTTCAATAACGGAACCATCAATGTGTTTAGTAACAGTCTGTTGGTTCAAAATGGTAAGGTCACCGGCGGATCATTTACAATCCCACTTTCATCTATTGTGAATTTGAATCTGCCAACGGATGAGTTAAAGGAGCAATTAGTACATCACCTGCAAAGTGCTGATTTCTTCAACATGGCTTTGCATCCTGACATATCGTATAACATTACGAGTATAACAGCCTATTCGGGAAGTAGTCCGGAAGATATACAAGGAGCAAATTATCTGGTCAATGGAACGCTGACAATTCTTGGGAAGTCAAATCCTGTCAGTTTTCCTGCGAAGATTGTTGTAGCAGGAAATTTATTGACTGTGGAAGCAAATGCGAAATTTGACAGAACAAAATGGGGGATAACTTTTGCCAGTGATCCTGCTTTGCCTGCTGAAAATTATATTGAACCGGTGGTTGAAATACACTTAAAACTTACAGGCAGTAAAAAGTAATTTACGTATTCCTTCCTCTTAAATTTTATACCCAGTCATATTCAGCCATGATACGTAAAATATTAAAATGGGCCGGAATAACATTGTTAGTGGTTATTGTGGGACTAACTGCCGGATTTACCTTTATTAAACAAAACATTGATGGCCGCTCCAAAAGGAAATATACTTTTGAAAAAGAGCGGCTTAACATTAAATCCGACAGCGCAACTTTGGCGCGGGGCAAACACCTGACAATTATAAAAGGTTGTCAGGATTGTCACGGAACTGATTTGGGAGGCAAGATCATGAACGATGACAAACCTGTCGGAAGACTTGTTGCATCAAATTTAACAAAAGGCAAAGGAGGAATTCCGCATGATTACACCACAGCAGACTGGATTACTGCTTTTCGTCATGGCGTAGGCAAAAATGGCCGTGCTCTGATCTTTATGCCTTCGCATGAAACTACTTTATTGTCCAAAGAAGATATGTCGGCCATCATTTCTTATTGTCAGCAGGTTCCAAAAGTGGACAGAGAATTTCCATCAATTCAACTTGGACCGGTTACTT
>Ga0247734_1001270_pt1 | contig 19404 bp, 12 predicted proteins | sample UWRJL103311B2_FD_180933 | JGI IMG/M metagenome (GOLD analysis project Ga0247734, IMG submission 180933) | Plant litter microbial communities from Arlington Agricultural Research Station in Wisconsin, United States - UWRJ-L103-311B-2 | ecosystem: Environmental > Terrestrial > Plant litter >... | reverse complement strand
GGAGGTGCTGGATGCAACACGCATTCGTCAGGCAGGAACTCAAAAAGTGATGATTGGAGATACGCTCTTCACTGGTGATAATATGGCTTTTGCCGATGCAAATCTATTTGAGATTTTTACAATTCCTTTTATTAAGGGAAATCCAAAAAATGCATTATCAGAACCCAATACACTGGTTATAACAAACGAATTGGCCAAAAAATATTTTGGAAACCAAGAACCACTTGGAAAAACAATCAAATTCAAAGGGTCTGATTTGAACTATACAGTCACAGGCGTGATTGAAAAAATTCCGGCTAATTCTCATTTCCATTTTGATATTTTCAATTCTATGTCAGGTTTGGAAGAAGCGAAATCTACCTCATGGATGCAATCAGAATTCTTCACTTACCTGCTGCTCCAAAAAGGGTATGATTACAAAAAACTGGAAGCCAAGTTGCCAAGGACAGTTGAAAAATATATGGGTCCGCAATTACAAAAGGCCATGGGCGTAACCATCTCGGAATTTCGTAAAAGTGGTAATGACATTGGTTTATATCTTCAGCCGTTAACTGATATACATTTGTATTCCAGTGCATCTTATGATATGGGGAATGGTGGTGATATTAAGTATGTCTACATTTTCGGGGCTGTTGCAATTATTATGCTGCTCATCGCGTGTATCAATTTCATGAACCTATCCACAGCTGGCGCTTCAAAAAGAGCAAGGGAAGTAGGTGTAAGAAAGGTGATGGGTTCGGAGAAAATCGAGTTGGTATGGCAATTTTTAATGGAATCTGTACTATTGACTTCCATTGCTCTGGTATTGGCAATTATATTTGGATTTGTAGCCCTGCCTCTTTTCAATAATTTATCGGGAAAGGACTTATCCCTGCAGCTCGACTCCGTTACTACTTTATTACCGGGCCTTTTACTGTTTGGGTTAATTGTAGGAATATTGGCAGGAAGTTACCCTGCATTTTTTCTCTCGTCATTTAAACCGATTGCAGTTCTGAAAGGAAAATATACATCCGGCAAAGGAAGTATTAGCCTGAGAAGCGGATTGGTTGTTGTCCAGTTTTTCATTTCAATTACATTAATGGTTGGTACAACCGTTGTTTATCAACAACTTAAATTTATCCAGAACAAAAAACTGGGATATAATAAAGAGCAGGTTTTGATTGTAGATACATGGGAACTTGGTAAAAACCAGGGCGTATTTCGTGATGAAATTCTTCGTGATCCGCATGTACTTAATGTCAGTTCGTCAGGCTATTTGCCTGCTGGCCCGTCTTATAACAATAACTTCATGGTTTATCCTGATGATAAAAATATGGAGCTGGTAAAAACTCTCAGGTATGATGTTGACATCAATTACATTCCTACACTGGGTATGGAAATGGCAGCTGGCCGCAATTTCTCCAAGGAATTTGGTACAGATTCATCCGGCGTAATCCTTAACGAAACAGCTGCAAAAATGCTGGGATTGAAAAATGATGCACTCAACCATATCGTTTCTAACACAAACAATGATGGTTCAAAGCATACTTACCATGTAATTGGAATTGTAAAAGATTTCCATTTCCGGTCTCTGCATGAACGTATAGCTCCACTGGCGATGACTTTGAGCGGAGGCGCTGGAACAATGATTATTAAGGTTAAAACTGAGGATATGAAAGGTTTGTTATCCAAAATGAAAACCACATGGGACGAATTCAAACCGGAAGCGGCGTTTTCTTATTCTTTTATGGATGAAAGAATTAACAACACATATCTTGCCGAACAAAAAACCGGTCAGATTTTGGGCGTATTCGCTGGGTTAACCATTTTTGTAGCATGTCTGGGACTGTTTGGATTGGCTACATTTACTGCCGAACAACGCACTAAAGAAATCGGTGTACGTAAAGTTCTTGGTGCATCGGTTGGCAGCGTAGTAACTTTGCTTTCCAAAGATTTTTTAAAATTGGTTGGCATTGCCATTATAATCGCCACACCTGCTGCATGGTTCGCCATGAATAAATGGTTACAGGATTTTGAATACAGAATTGAAATTTCCTGGTGGATGTTCGCAGTTGCAGGGTCATTGTCGATTGGTATTGCATTACTAACAGTTTCCTTTCAATCCGTAAAAGCGGCGTTGATGGATCCGGTTAATTCTCTTCGTTCAGAATAAATAAAAATTTCGAGCCGTATTTTAACCCAAATCAATTGTCACGGACTAACCTGTGGCAATTGATTTTTTTTATGCTGTAAGATTTTGACCAGAAAAAACAACTTATATTAAAACAGAATAAGGTTCTCAAAATCAAAGACAGTTCATGCAAAAAACTTTTCTAAAAACCATTCAGCTCCACCAGAACATTATTCATAAAGTCAGCCGGATGTACCGGGATACGCGGGAAGACCAGCAGGATTTATTTCAGGAAATAGTTTACCAATTATGGAAATCATTTCCTGGCTTCCGTGGGGATTCAAAAATAAGCACATGGATTTATCGGATTGCGCTGAACACTTCAATGGCCACATTTCGAAAGCAAAAAACACTACTTGAATTTCCTGAAAACATTCCTGACAACTACCAATACACTGATCAACAGGATATGTCAGAAAATGAAGAGCGAATGTATGAGGCATTGAGGCAACTGAATGATTCTGAAAAAGCAATCATTTCGCTTTTTCTTGAAGACTACTCTTATCATGAGATTGCTTCAATTATTGGAATTAAAGAAAATTATGTTGGCGTTAAAATCAACAGAATCAAAGAAAAACTGAAACTCATTTTAAATAGATAAAACGATGGATATCGACGATTTAAAATCAAATTGGAAAAATCTGGGAAACGAATCTTTCTCTGAAAAACAACTGCAAATGATGACGAAGGTGAACAATCACCCGACATTAAAAAAACTCAGGCTCAAATTGATCATTGAAGCCGGTTTTCTAACAACTTTATTATTTGTGTATTATGATGGGTTTGACGGTCACACAAAACCCTTTTGGGCAAATTCTTTGCTGATTATCTGCGTCCTTTTTTATATTACAAATAATGTATTTGGCTATTTTCAAATAAAAAATCCAATTCAGGGGAACAACATTTTAAATTCTGTTCAAAATCAGATTAAAACCATTAAACGCCTGACACTTTTTTCAGCAGTATGCGCCATATTATACGCCATCACTTTGCTGGTTTTCTTTTCCGTCTCAATTGAATTTACTCCTTCAAAATATATGATACTTGTAGGGTTGATTATTACTTTTGCAGTCATGTTTTACTTTTCTTTTAAAAGATGGAAAAAAAGAGCAGGACATTTTAACAAGTTACTTAATGAATTTGAAGATATTTAATAACATGAAATTTACTGCTTTTGAAAAATCTGATCTCCAAAATTTGTCCGAATTACAGCCACCTGACTGGGGCGATCTGGTTCCAAGATTCGAGTATTTTCTAAAATCGGCTTATTGTCATCCTGTTAAGCTGACAGAAGATAACGAAACAATTGCAATTGGAACCAGTATGTTGCATCAAGACAGTGCATGGCTGGCCTGTATTATTGTCCATCCAAATCACCGAAAAAAAGGATTGGGCAATATTATTACACAAAAGCTGATAGATGGGATAGACAGGCAAAAATTTAAGGCTATTTATCTGGATGCAACAGATATGGGTTATCCGGTTTATAAAAAACTGGGCTTTGAAATAGAAGCAGAATATGTTCATTTAAAGCGGGAAGCACCGTTTCCCTCCTATCCAACTTCTCCAAATATCATACCCTTCCGTGAAGAATTAAAAGAGCAGATTTTAAAACTGGATGAACAGATTTCCGGTGAAAATCGATGTGGTATTTTGTGTGATTTTTTAAAGCAATCACAAATTTATCTGGATGGACATAATGTTCAGGGGTTTTATATTCCTGGCTGGGGCGACGGACCGGTTATTGCTGACAATGCAGTTGCCGGCATAGAATTACTAAAACTTCGTAGTCAAAATATGGATTCCGCAGTGCTTCCACCAGATATTACGATAGCTTTGGACTTCCTGGAAAAACATGGTTTTGTAATCTACAAAAAATCGAAACGAATGATATTAGGTCAGAAAAAACCTTGGAATGCTAACGGAATTTTCAACTGGATTAGCGGGCAATTGGGTTAAATTGAACTTCTTCTGACTTTTTATAAAGAGAAAATAATCCCGCACGATCCCTCCAAATCACTTTATGGTTGGTCAATAAATTTATCTGATCGGAACATGTGGTGTCTGCAAGAATATACTCCATTTTTTCCCAATCAGTAGTTGGCGACAATTCGTGATACCTTTGAAAATAAGCCGGAACATAGGAATCATGATAAAAAGCTTTGCTTACCCCCAGTTCTTTACCCCGCGGAACGTATTTTCCGATTTCATCAAGTGAAAACTTAAGATAATGCTGTTCGGAATGATTAAACGTATAAACCGTTACGAACCAGCACATAACCGTGATTGAAACTAAAACCAATTTAGTAAAAAACTGATATTTATCACTTAATACCATCACAACTTCTACATAAGCAGCGGCAAAAAATATCCCGATAAACGGAAGTGCAGGCATCATATAACTCGCTCCCTGCTTTTTACTGATTAAAATTGGTAGTATTCCTGAAAGCGCTACAATCAAAGAAATTAAACAAACTTTCCGGGAAGATATTGATGGCCGGGGAATATTTCCAACAAGATAACTTAAGCCATATAATCCAATCAATCCTGCAAGATGTGGCAGAAGGTCTATTTTTAACATTTTGATCAGAAAAAAATGAGATTCCCAGCTATTGCCCAGATTTTCTCTTTTCTGTAAAAGCGACTGCACTACCTGCCCGTCGAAGTATTGTGTAATAAAAGTAAAAGCTGGTTCGTAGCTCATTAAGAGCAACATTTCAACCGCAAAAACGGCAACCATCATCAAGCTTCCTTTTAACGAAATAAAATATTTGGAACGACCATGAATTAGAGCAAAAATAGCTGCAAAAGCGAAGGGATAAAGTCCAATCGGGCCTTTTGTAAGAAATGCAAGAAGCAAAGAACTTCCTGATAAAAACCAGTAACCAATACTTTTTTTTACATCAGATTCCGAAAGCGCGTATAATTGAAATAAACAGGAAAGCAAACAAAAAACGGCCATGCTTGTATCCAGTAAATTATTAGGTACACTCCACCAAACTGTCCTGATAGCATACCAACAAAGAACTGGTAACCAGCTATACGCAATAATATCAGCACGATTTTCAAAAAATTTCCTCCATAATAATTCAATAAGACCTACTAAAACTATTAGAATTAATAGGTTATATACATTTTCAACTATGGTTTGATCTGGAAAAAACCTGAACAAAACAGACTCCATCATAAACATAATGGGAGGATGATCACAGAAAAAAGAGCAGTTATTATAACTTGGCCAGACAGTTTTCATGAATTGCGGCTGCCAGAATGTTCCATTTCCCATTGCCATATTTCGGGAAATTGCGGCATAGATCATGCCATCTACAAACATAATATTATCAAGGAAGCGGGGAATAAAAGTAACAGCTATAAAGCTGATGGACGTAATCCATCCAAGCATGTTCATTTTAAAATTTTTCATATTTAGGGCGGATGATAAACTGACTTTGTAACTAAATAATTAGACGTCAAATTTATTCAAATTGTATTCTTTAGGTGAATTAGCAATTTTTTTACAAAAAATCTAAAAAATCAGGAATATTAAATAATATTTTTCGTTAACGGCTATAATCTTTGTTTTATCCAAATATTAAAATTGATTATTTCAATATTCAGGCATAATTCTTCTAATGGAAATACCACAATAATGGATGGCATTTCACTATAAAATCTACATAAAAATAACCGTCAACTTGCTATTAATTTGCTAGCAGATTGACGGTCACTAAAAACAAAGTGAGAAAAATTCAGAAAGAAAAGGGAAAAAGGGATTTATCTCAAATAATATTTTAAGTTAGCGTGGTTAGAGTAATCCAACCTACGATAATCTTACTGAATTTATCGCAATTCAAGTTCGCTGATTTTTACAACAAATTCTGTGTGAGGAGACATGGCTTTTACCACTCCGTTTTTATCAAGCAGAATAAAAAACGGTGTTTCTCCAATTTTGTAGCGATGATTAAATCCATAAGATTCGGGAACAGGAACAAAGCCACAATTTCGTTTGGGAATAGCTTCCCGGCATTCTTCTTCGGTATCCAGTGTAGTTCCCAACGAAATAATATCTATTCCTTTCTTTTTATTTTCTTCAATAAAAGCAGAAATAATTTTGGTACTGTTAAATGTATAAAGTGGTTTTTCAAACCTTACCCAAAACCCAAGAAGTACATATTTTCCCTTTAATCTTTCGGAATTATACTCTTTTCCATCCAATCCATGCATAATAAATGGAGGCAATGGCTCTCCTATTTCCGGCATTAAATCGGAATTCATGATGACAGAACCATCACTGGCAATATCCTGTGATTTTTTTCTGATCAATGCGTAAGAAGAAGCTTGTCCATATTTATCAAAAACAGGCTGGGTTCTGTACTTGCCGGGATTTTTCTTTAAAATATCATCATAAACTTTGTAACTAATCCGCTTTCCGGTCGACTGATCAATGATGACAGACTCATTGTTCATCACAAATTGCTGGCTTACTTTCCCCTTATAATTGCTTACCTGGGCGAAATTTATACTTGTAAAAAAAGTAAAAAAAGGAACAAGAACAATCCCGATTTTCTTAAAATTCATCTGGAACAATTTTAGTAAATATATTGATTAAAATGGGTCGAAAAACAAAGATTAACAGCACTAAATAAGCTTGTACTTTGTTATTATAACTGATAATCCTCCCTAATATTTTAAGCAAATCAACTTATTGAAAATCTTATATGTTCGATCGGATTCGTGAGAAGCTGGAAATTTTGGCTGATGCCGCAAAGTATGATGTATCTTGTTCATCCAGTGGCAGTAACAGAAAAAATGAAAATAAAGGTTTAGGCGATGCTGAGGGAATGGGTATTTGCCATACATATACAGAAGATGGCAGGTGTGTATCTCTTCTTAAAATCTTACTCACAAATCATTGTATTTATGACTGTGCTTTTTGTGTTTCACGTCGTAGTAATGACGTAAAAAGAGCTGCCTTTACAGTGGATGAAGTGGTAGAATTAACCATGAATTTTTACCGTAGAAATTACATTGAAGGTTTATTTCTTAGTTCAGGTATTTTCAAAGATGGCGATTATACCATGGAGCGCCTGCTCCGGATAGTCAAAAAATTAAGAGTTGAAGAAAAATTCAATGGTTATATTCATTTGAAAACGATTCCTGGCGCCAGTCCCGAATTGTTAAAAGAAGCCGGTTTATATGCCGACCGGATGAGTATTAATCTTGAAATGCCTACCGAATTAGGATTAAAATTATTAGCTCCGGAAAAGTCTCATGAGGATGTTAAAAGACCTTTGGATCTGATCCAGAAAAACATTGTGCAGTACAAAGATGAAAAAGCACTGATAAAAAGTACGCCTAAATTTGTCCCTGCCGGTCAGAGTACGCAAATGGTGATTGGCGCTACGCCGGAATCTGATAAAGAAATTATGCACACGGCTAATAAATTCTATAAAGATTATTCATTAAAGAGAGTCTATTACTCTGGCTATATTCCAATCAGTAATGACAACCGTTTGCCCATTATAGGAAGTCAGCCGCCATTGATCCGGGAAAACAGATTGTATCAAACAGACTGGCTGATGCGGTTTTATGGTTTTAATGTTGAGGAAATCCTGAATGATGCAAACCCAAATCTGGATGTAGATATTGATCCGAAGTTGAGCTGGGCCTTGCGTAATCTTGATCAGTTTCCAGTAGATATTAATACAGCAGATTATAATATGATTTTGCGTGTACCAGGCATTGGGGTAGGTTCTGCAAAAAAAATTGTACAGGCAAGAAATTTTGGAAAATTGCGTCAGGATCAGTTGAGAAAGATTGGTATTTCATGGAATCGTGCCAAACATTTTATCCGGTATGCCGACAGCCCAATTCAGCTGAACGACTACGAAGCTGGTCATATTAAAGGTGTAATCCTTTCAGAGAGTAAAAGTAAAAATCTCAAAACGCCCGTCAATCAATTATCTCTTTTTTGATGGAAATATATGTTTTTGATGGATCACTGGAAGGTTTGCTTACTGCCGTTTTTGAGAGTTATGATCGAAAAGCCACGCTTATAAAACTTGTAAGTAAGGATCATTATTTGCCTGATGTTTTCCAGGAAAGTTTTCAAGTGATTAGTGATGAAACAAAGGCAAACCGAGTTTGGAAAGGACTTCGTAAAAAGCTGGATGCTGATTGGATGAAACGGTTTTTCAATTCATTTTTATCTGAGCAGCCGGAAACTTTTCAGGATCTGTTTAACTTTGCTCATTACATTTTTGATAATCCAGCTGGGGCTGAAACAAATTTTGGTAATTCCTGCGTTTTGGCCGTAGCACAAATGGAGCGAAAGGTTCATCGCGAAAAACACAGAATGGAAGCTTTTATTCGTTTTCAGCAAACTGCCGATGGAATTTTTTATGCACATATAGAACCTGATTTCAATGTTCTTCCTCTTATTTCCGATCATTTCAGAAAACGTTATGCCGATCAGAAATGGATTATTTACGATCTGAAACGTAAATACGGATTGTTCTTTGATCTTGAAAAAGTAGAGGAAGTTACATTTGATTTTACTTCTGAAATGTCATCTAACCTGAATACGTTACCCGCAAATGTTTTGGATTCGAATGAAGAGCTTTATTCTTTATTATGGAAAGATTATTTCCGAAGTACAAATATTCCAGCTCGAAAAAATATGAAATTACATATTCAGCATGTGCCAAAAAGGTACTGGAAATACCTTTCTGAGAAACAGATTTAGTGGATTAAAATTATTAAAAATCAAGAAATTAACCCAGAGCTATATCCGTAGCACGGCTGATAAATTAAAGCTAAATCAGGCTCTTAGGTATCAGCCGTGCCACGGATTTTTCCTCTAAAACCACAATTTTCACTTTACTATTTTACTCTCAATCCAACTCTTTCTAAATTTTATAATTTCCTCAGAAACAGCAAGATTTGAGCTTTCAAATGGCTGAACAATAAATTTAGGATTCTCAATCAAAGTAATAACTGCCATCTTTGCCTCATCACGATGTTGGTACTCAATATTTAACTGATCGCCCGGTTTATGTGCGGCAATAATTTCTTCCAATTCTATTTTTTTACCAATTACTTTTCCATCAATCTTTAAGATCTGATCATCAATATCCAAACCTGCATCATATAATGGGGTACCAATAATTGTATTGGAAGTAATTTTCAAAGAAGTACCTTCTTCATACCTGTTATCGCCCAGCCACGCCTTTCCTTCGAATTGCTTTTTTAAACTTAATCCGGCTTTCGTCAACAAAGGAGCGTAATTGAATGACTGATGACCATTTACGTAATTATTAAAAAAAGCAGTTGCAAAAGTTTTATCCTTTGTAAAATTTGCTAAAACATTTTCAAGATCAGACACAACGTATGGTATTTCGGGCTTACCATGTTTTTGCCATACCGCTTTCATAAAATCGTCCAGTGTAAGGTTACGTGAACGAAGTTCCAACTCTAATGCAAGTGCGATAGATGCACCATAAGGATAGTAAGAAGTGTAAGTATTAGGATAATTTGTTTTGTCAATGGCTACACCGGCATCTACAAACACCGCCTGGCAACTAGCCTGAACCGGAGATATTCGCTTTGCCCCCGCGGTATTTTCTTTTGTGTTAACAAGTCCGCTAAGTGTTCCGCAAAATTCTTCAAGGGAGCGGAAGTCAGCTCTTTTTAAAAGTAATTCGCCATAATACTGTGTAAATCCTTCAGCAAACCACAATTCAAAACTCATATTACTTTTTTCAAAATTGAATGGCTCCAGACTTTTCGGACGTATTCTTTCAACATTCCAGCAATGAAAAAACTCATGTGCAAAGACGCCCAGTGTATTACCCTTACCGGTAAACTTAGCTGGCAGAGCAATTAAAGTACTGTTTCTATGCTCCATTCCATCCCCTTTTACGTAAGGATTTATACTTGCAAGAAATGTATATTGGCCGTAGTCAAAAATGGGAAACTCTCCATAAACCATTTGCGCTTCTTCTGTAACACGCTTAACCATTCGTGCAAAACCGGTTTTAAGTGAATCACTGCCAGTAGCTTCCAATGCCAGTCGAAAGCTGTAAGTCTTTTTATCCGGGTTTGTTAATTTCCATTCATTCATTGTCAGATCACCAATTTTTATCGGCGAGTCCATAAAATACTGTAAATCCGGCGCTGTGAATTGATCAGGATTGCTAGTTGGTTTCAGTTGTGTAGCAATCGTCCACTTTTTATCAGCTGGTAATTTAAACTGGATTCCAATTGGTGCTTTTTCCAGGCCTTTTACCCACATAAAGGTTGCAGGAGCATTCAGTTGTATGCTCGACTGATCGATTCCTGCATAAGTCCCATCCGGATGGTTAGCGTATAATGTATATTCCATTTTAACATATCCATTCAGATCCGACACTTTGTAAATGTCACCGTCTACTCTGGTTACTTCAATAGGTTTCCCTGCTTTATCGAAAGCTTTTACATCGTAAATATTTTTACCATATTCATGCGTAGCATATCTTCCGGGCGATGATCTGCTCATGCGGTAAACTAATTCTTTTTGAGTAAAATCAGCAGCCTCAATTTCTATTTTTGCTTCGTGGTGAATTATATTAGGAAAGGAAACCAGATAGGAAATTTTTTGGGCAAAAGTAAAGGTACCTAACAGACAAAAAACAAGGGATAAAGAAAAAGCTTTTTTCATTTCAATTTTATAATATGATTACTAACCTGCTAATTTAACTTATAATATCTAAATCCATTAAACCTAAATCTTCTTTCCATCCATATAATATTCCGGGAATTACCAGTTATATTTAAATAGCATATATATTTGTTAGCCTGAAAGGTTGTCAATGACTTGATTAAATGGATAAGAATAAGAGCAAATTATAAAATGATATCTCCTGGAATAATTAAAAATGCAGCCTTTCTTATTGTACTTCTGGCTAATATTGGCTGCGATCAGCTTTCCAAAAAGATTGTGAGACGGGAAGTGCAACAATATGAAACAATTAGTTTAATAGACAATCATTTTACACTGACCAAGGTGGAGAATACCGGTGCGTTCTTGAGTGTGGGCAGTAAACTTCCAAATGCAGTTAAATTCTTTATTCTTTCAATAATTCCCTTATTGTCACTTAGTTATGGAATTGTATACTTGTTTACCAGACAAAATCTTTCCAAAATGAGTGCGGTAGCATTAAGTTTTGCTATTGGAGGAGGAATTGGCAATATTTATGACCGGATTATTCACGGCTCCGTTACTGATTTTCTGCATATTGATTTAGGGATTTTCCAAACCGGAATTTTCAATATGGCAGATGTTTCCATTATGGTTGGAATGATATTATTTGTAGTGCAATCTTATTCCGGAAAACGTGAATCTGCTCACAAGTTTGATTAATCCTGTTATCAGCTGAATTTAATTTGTTATTATAAATCTGAATGAAAACCGAATTCGATTTTTTAATTGAAGAATTACAGAATGAAATAAAGAGCCTGAAAGAAGAATTAATTGACTGTATTGATTTACAGGATTATAAATACGCACACTTTTATCAGAACGGGATATGGAGAGTGCAAAGAGAAATAGAAAAGTTACAATCCTTAAATGAAGATCCTTTTAAACTGGAAACGCAGCATTTGTATGATTCAATTATTGAGTTACTTGATAAAAGAATAAAATCTTTTTCCATAATCTTCCCCAATCTGGACTTTTATTTTCATTTCTCTGTACTTGTAAACGGACATTTATATTGCGAAATTCCTCCTAAGAAGGAAATGCAGAAAGCAAATAATTACTATTACGATTCAAAATCCCGCGATCATATTATAGCATTAGGATTTCAATTTGATTCTGAAAAATTAGGAATAGAGTTTATTCCCTCGCTTGATCATTCACACAATTATATACTTGTAAAGCTGGCTGTTTTAATGTTTGATATTTTGAATTTTCCTAAAGATATAAAAGGATATATTTCAAAAGATATGGATTAAATACTTTACCGATTTAATTTTGAATTCGGTCTGAACGGCAAAGCCGGGCTGAACGAAAACATTCCCTAAATCCGTTCAGCCCGGCTTCGCCGTTCAGACCGGGTCACCTAGACCAAGCCGTTCAAACCCAGTCGTGCAACAAGACCAAAAATGAAAAAAACTCCCATTGGCAGGAGTTTTTTTCATTTCAAAAGCTTTTTAATTATTTAAGCCCCAACAACAGACCGACGAATAATGTTCAGAGCAGATCCTGCTTTAAACCACTCGACTTGCTGTGCATTGTAAGTATGATTTACCGGAAATTCTTCACTGGTTCCATCAGTATGATGTAAAACGATTGTCAACGGCTGGCCTTCACTAAAATTCTGAAGTCCAACAATATCTATAGAATCATCTTCTTGTATTTTATCATAATCAGCGTTGTTGGCAAATGTTAATGCCAGCATACCTTGTTTTTTAAGGTTGGTTTCATGGATCCGGGCAAAAGATTTTACCAGAATCGCACGTACACCAAGAAAACGAGGCTCCATGGCAGCATGCTCACGAGATGAACCTTCACCATAATTTTCGTCACCAACTACAATCGTTCCAATACTGTGCGCTTTGTAATCGCGTTGAACAGCAGGAACTTCTGCATATTGGTTGCTAAGCTGATTTTTAACTGTATTGGTTTTTTCGTTGAAGTAGTTAACCGCACCGATCAGCATATTATTTGAAATGTTATCAAGGTGACCTCTGTATTTCAACCATGGCCCAGCCATAGAAATGTGGTCAGTTGTACATTTACCTTTTGCTTTAATAAGCAATTTTAATCCTATAAGATCTGTACCTTCCCATTGTGGGAAAGGCGCAAGAAGCTGTAAACGATCAGAAGTCGGACTCACCAAAACCTGAACTTTGCTTCCGTCTTCTGCCGGCGCCTGATATCCTGCATCCTCCACATCAAAACCTCTTGTCGGAAGTTCCAGTCCGGATGGTTCGTCAAGCATTACATCAACACCTTCAACGTTGGTCAGCGTATCTGTAAGCGGATTGAAAGTAAGACGACCTGCAATTGCCATTGCCGTTACTATTTCAGGAGAAGCTACAAAAGAGTGCGTATTTGGATTACCATCGGCACGTTTTGAAAAGTTTCTGTTGAAGGAAGTAATGATCGAGTTTTTCTCACCTTTTTCAGCACCATGGCGCGCCCACTGACCAATACATGGTCCGCATGCGTTAGCAAGAACAACACCACCGATTTTAGCAAATGTGTCAAGAAAACCGTCACGCTCAACTGTAAAACGAACCAGTTCGGAACCTGGTGTAATCGTATATTCAGACGTAACTTTTAAGTGCTTATCAACTGCCTGCTGAGCAAGAGAGGCTGCACGGCTTACGTCTTCGTAAGAAGAGTTTGTACAAGAACCGATCAAACCTACTGAAAGAACTTCCGGCCATCCGTTTTCACGCACGGCGGTAGCAAATTTAGAAATTGGCCATGCTAAATCCGGCGTAAAAGGACCATTGATATGTGGTTCAAGTTCCGAAAGGTTAAGTTCTATAACCTGATCATAATAAGTCGCAGGATCTGCATATACTTCATCATCTGAACGAAGATAAGCTCTTACCTGATCCGCTGCGTCAGCAACATCCGCACGGTTTGTACCTCTTAAATAAGCAGCACTTTTATTATCATAAGCAAAAATTGAAGTTGTTGCTCCAATCTCCGCTCCCATATTACAAATGGTTGCTTTACCAGTTGCCGAGATGCTTTCAGCACCTTCTCCGAAATATTCTACCACGTATCCCGTTCCGCCTTTTACGGTAAGCTGACCTGCTACCCAAAGAATGATATCTTTGGCAGCTGTCCAACCGCTCAGTCTTCCGGTTAATTTCACACCGATCAGTCTTGGCATTTTCAATTCCCATGCAAGTCCTGACATTACATCACTTGCATCGGCACCACCAACTCCGATCGCAATCATTCCCAAACCACCTGCATTAGGCGTGTGTGAGTCTGTTCCAATCATCATACCGCCGGGGAATGCGTAGTTTTCCAGAACAACCTGGTGAATAATACCAGCACCAGCTTTCCAGAAACCTAAACCATATTTATCAGAAACAGAAGAAAGGAAATCGTAAACTTCTTTATTTTTATCTTCTGCATTTTTCAGATCCTGTACCGCTCCTACCTCAGCTTGTATAAGGTGGTCGCAATGTACAGTCGAAGGAACCGCAACCTGTGGCCTTCCTGCCTGCATAAATTGTAAAAGTGCCATCTGAGCAGTTGCATCTTGCATAGCAACACGGTCAGGAGCAAAATCTACATAAGACTTGCCACGCTCGTAAACCTGAGATGGTGAGCCTTCCCACAAATGAGAGTACAAAATCTTTTCTGCCAAGGTTAAGGGACGCCCTACTACGTTACGGGCAACTTCCACTCTTTCCTGCATACGGGTGTAAATACCCTTAATCATGTCTAAGTCAAAAGCCATAGTAATTATATTAATGTCTAAACATTCACACTTATCAAAAACCGAACCACCAACAACTATCTACACAGATTCTATCTGCTTAACTGCTTAACGGGAGGTGCGAACTTGGTAAGATCTATGCCAACCACGGCAGCTCTGTATTCGGCCATATTAGGAATCCGTCCCAGAATGGCAGATAGAACAACAACCGGCGTAGATGCGAGTAAAGACTCTCCCTTTTTAAGGCCTGAATCTTCAACGACTCTTCCCTGGAAAAGACGCGTCGAAGTTGCCAAAACGGTATCCCCTTTGGCAGCTTTTTCCTGATTACCCATACAAAGGTTACAGCCGGGACGTTCCAGATACATCATATTTTCATATTCAGTACGAGCCGCAACTTTCGGAGCTTTATCATCGAATTCAAAACCAGAGTATTTCTGCAACACATCCCAGTCACCTTCTTTTTTAAGCTCTTCTATAATATTATATGTTGGTGCTGCCACTACGAGCGGAGCATGGAATTCAACTTTGCCTTGCTGCTCTTCCAGATTTTTAAGCATCTGGGAGACAATTTTCAAATCACCTTTGTGAACCATGCATGAACCAACAAAACCAAGATCAACCTTCTTATCTCCCGCATAATAAGAGAGTGTACGAATCGTATCATGGGTATAACGTCTGGAAACATCTTTATTATTGACGTCAGGATCAGCTATCATCGGCTCTACGATTACATCAAGATCAATAACAACCTCAGCGTAATACTTTGCATTTGCATCCGGAATAAGACCTGGTTTCTCACCTGATTTAATCTCTGCAATTCTTTTATCAGCTTTATTGATCAATCCCTGAAGAACCTGTCTGTGGTTATCCATACCCTTATCGATCATGATCTGGATTCTGCCTTTTGCAATATTCAAAGATTCAATCAGCGTGTCATCCTCAGAGATACAGATGGAAGCTTTTGCCTTCATCTCTGCCGTCCAGTCTGTAAAGGTAAATGCCTGGTCAGCAGGAAGTGTTCCAAGATGAACCTCAATGATTCTGCCCTGGAATACATTTTCTCCGCCAAATTTTTGAAGCATTTGCGCTTGTGTAGCATGAACAACATCACGGAAATCCATATGATCCTTCATGTCGCCCTTGAAGGTTACCTTCACTGATTCCGGAATTGGCATGGATGCCTCACCCGTAGCAAGTGCAAGAGCAACTGTTCCTGAGTCGGCACCGAAAGCAACACCTTTTGACATTCTTGTGTGAGAGTCGCCACCAATGATAATCGCCCATTCGTCCACAACGATATCGTTAAGAACTTTGTGGATCACATCAGTCATAGAGTGATATTCTCCTTTTGGGTCACGGGCAGTTATCAAACCGAAATCATTCATAAACTTCATCAGTTTTGGAATGTTCGCCTGTGCTTTCTTATCCCATACTGATGCAGTGTGACAACCCGACTGGTAGGCACCGTCAACAATTGGTGAAATAACGGTAGCAGCCATTGACTCCAGTTCCTGAGAAGTCATAAGCCCAGTCGTATCCTGTGAACCGACAATGTTAACTTCTACACGTACATCTGAACCGGCGTGTAAAACTTTACCCGGAGTCAGACCAACAGCATTTTTGTTAAATATTTTTTCTACTGCTGTGAGACCTTGTCCCTCGTAAGAAATCTCTTTCGACGGAGCATATACCAGAGGAATTTCGATTTCCAGAATCTTAGATGCGATTGTCTGAATTTTCTTTCCGAACACAATAGCGTATGATCCTCCAGCTTTTATAAATTCCATTTTCTGAGGCGTGAGTGCCTTAGAAATATCAATCAGTTCCTGATCACCATTATAAAGCTTCTTCGTCCTCGTGTTAATTGTAAGAACAGTGCCGGTAGCAACAGAGTATACTTCCTCAAGAACAGGGTCACCGCTTTCATTGCGAATAATCGCACCGTTTGCATCAACCTTTTTTACCCAGTTTTTAAGATCTATACCAATACCACCCGTAACGTCAACCGTGGTAAGGAAAATCGGAGAAATACCGTTTGTACCTCCCACAATCGGAGCGATATTAACGAATGGTATATACGGACTTGCTTTTTTACCAGTCCATAAAGCTACATTGTTTACTCCTGACATTCTGGATGAACCTACACCCATGGTGCCACGCTCAGCAATCAGCATCACGCTCTTGTCGGGATGTAATTCCTGCAATGACTTGATTTCTTCCTGCGCCTGAGGCGTAATCATACATTTACCGTGAAGTTCACGATCGGATCTAGAGTGAGCCTGGTTGCCTGGAGAAAGCAAATCAGTTGAAATGTCGCCCTCCCCGGCAATAAAAGTAACAATCTTGATTTCTTCAGGTACGTCTGGTAGTTTTGTAAAGAACTCAGCCTGTGCATAACTTTCAATAATCTCAATAGCGATTTCGTTACCACTTTTAAATGCCACCCTTAAACGGTCTACATCCGCATCATAAAGGAAAACCTGTGTTTTAAGAACCTTTGCAGCTTCTTTTGCAATAGAATAATTATTACCCAGAGCCAGATCGAGTAGTACTTCAATGGAAGGGCCTCCTTTCATGTGAGATAATAACTCAAAGGCAAAAGCAGGTGATATTTCTTCTATTAAGGATTCCCCAAGAATGATCTCTTTTAAAAACCTGGCTTTTACGCCGGCAGCACTCGTGGTTCCTGGTAAAGTATTGTAAATAAAAAATCTAAGAGAGTCGTCCCGATACTCGTTAGCTGAATCTTTAATTTGAGCAATGATTTCACCTAGTAATTCGGCTCCGTCAATTGGCTTCGGATTAAGCCCCTGGGTTTTTCGTTCTTCAATCTCTTTGATGTAATCCTTATAAATATTCATTAATCAAAATTGGGATTATCTGTTGGCAATAAACACGCGAAAATACGGAATTAGAGAATATTAATCCTTGTTATAATGGCATTTCGTAACTATTTAGCATCATTATGAACAAACATTGTATTTAAACAACCCAAGTGCTGTTCTTTTTGTTCTTTATTATGTTAATATTTGGCAAATACTGTGGCAGTAGTTTAGAATAACAGCCCGTATTTTAACAAATTAAAGCAGTCTATATTCAAATTTATCACATAGCTTTTGCTAAGTACTTTGAATTTTTGCAGGTTTGTAGCCTATATTTGAGCATTGAAAGCGCTGTCTAGTATATTAAATCCAAAATTATGTCTAAAAATCTGGTGATCGTTGAGTCACCGGCGAAGGCCAAAACCATTGAAAGTTATCTGGGTGCAGACTTCACAGTCAAGTCAAGTTTTGGGCACGTACGTGATCTTCCTGAGCATGATATGGGTGTCGACGTAGACAATGGTTTCCAGCCATCCTACGAAATCTCGGCCGATAAAGTAAAGGTTATATCGGAATTAAAAAAACTGGCAAAAGGCGCAGAAGTATGGCTTGCGACGGATGATGATCGTGAAGGAGAAGCAATTTCATGGCATTTAAAAGAAGCGTTAGGCCTGCCCGACGATACTAAAAGGATTGTTTTCAGAGAAATCACAAAGACAGCTCTGCAAAACGCCATTCTTAAACCCCGCATTATTGATGTGGATTTGGTTGATGCCCAGCAGGCACGCCGGATTCTGGATCGTTTAGTAGGTTACGAGCTTTCTCCGGTACTTTGGAAGAAAATTCGTATTGGAAAATCTAATCTTTCTGCCGGTCGAGTCCAGTCTGTGGCGGTACGTATTATTGTAGAACGTGAGCGTGAAATTGAAGCATTTAATAGTAAAGGAAGCTTTAAAATTACAGCAAGCTTTAATCTTGGGAACGGCAAAGTATTAAATGCTGAACTTTCCAAAAACTTCGCGTTAGAAGCAGATGCTATGACATTTCTTGAGAAATGTATTGGAGCAGAATTTTCAATAAAAAATCTTGAAGTAAAACCAGCTAAAAAAACACCGGCACCGCCATTCACAACTTCTACTTTACAACAGGAGGCTTCCAGAAAATTAAGTTTTTCAGTAGCTCAAACGATGACCGTTGCCCAGCGTTTATACGAAGCTGGTAAAATATCCTATATGCGGACCGATTCAACCAATTTATCGGAAGAAGCGTTGCAGAAAGCACAGGATCAGATCGTAAAAGAATACGGTAACGAATATTATTTCAAAAGAATTTTCAAGACAAAAAACGAGTCTGCACAGGAAGCTCACGAAGCCATTCGTCCAACAGATTTTTCTACTTTAAATGCAAGTAGCGACCGTAATGAGCAGCGTTTATATGAGTTGATCTGGAAACGTGCGATTGCTTCCCAAATGTCGGATGCACAGCTTGAAAGAACGACTGCGACAATTAAAATTTCAACAACTTCGGAAGAACTGGTTGCACAGGGAGAAGTAATTAAATTTGAAGGATTCCTGAAAGTTTATCTGGAATCGAGCGATGAAGAAGGAGACGAAGAACAAAAAGGAATGTTGCCTCCTTTAAACATCAACCAGATACTTAAACTGGCTGTTATGAAAGCAACAGAACGTTTTACAAGAAATCCCCCAAGATATACGGAAGCCAGTCTGGTAAAAAAACTGGAAGAAATGGGAATTGGGCGCCCTTCTACTTATGCGCCTACAATCTCTACGATTCTTCGCAGGGAATACGTAATTAAAGAGGATCGAGTAGGAACAGAACGTGCGTTTAAGGAAATGACTTTAACTGAAAATTTAATATTTAGCAAAGTTAATAAGGAAACTTATGGTGCGGAAAAATCCAAGTTATTTCCTACAAGTACAGGAATGGTTGTGAATGATTT
>Ga0247734_1001269_pt1 | contig 19424 bp, 26 predicted proteins | sample UWRJL103311B2_FD_180933 | JGI IMG/M metagenome (GOLD analysis project Ga0247734, IMG submission 180933) | Plant litter microbial communities from Arlington Agricultural Research Station in Wisconsin, United States - UWRJ-L103-311B-2 | ecosystem: Environmental > Terrestrial > Plant litter >... | reverse complement strand
AACTGAGGATCACCGCTACATGGCCAACATCGTCTCATCGGCCATTGTCAACAAACCGCCGCCACAAGCAGTAGCAAACTTGTTGGCCCGAAGAAATAAAATTCATCACTTAGATGCCGACACAGATGAAACTTTGATCAAAGTCTTTGACAAAGATCCTGGAGACGCCAATAAAACTGCTAGTTCAAACCATGTTACTATGCCTAGTCGTAACTGGGCAATGATCACTGAAAATAAAGCTCATCGAAACCAGAACGGCACAAACGGTACGAATGGTCATACGACAAGAAATGGAGAAGCCGTGGACGGCACTGCTGAAGCAGAGCCAACCAATATTCAGGACGGTCATGCTTGGCTTCATGCTGGGGAAGTTGATGCAGGAACCAAACACAAAGTATATTATATTTCCTCTCTATTCAATTCCCTATCCTCTCTAGAACCAGTACTAACTTGTGACTTCAAAGGCTGCGGATAGTAATCGACACGGAAAGGACGCTGACGGTGGACTTGACGTGTGCATTCGTGTAGAAATTGATCAGCACGACAAAGAGGGCAAGACTCAAGGTTACGGAATGAGCATTCCTCTTCTTACTTACAATGGGGCTGCAGATATTCATATGAAGAAGCACGGGGTGCACCACCCCGCTGCTGATGAGCCTAGAGACGATGTATAGTACAGATGCGTTTACCAATTTTAGTATTAATAGAGGCAGAAGTTAATGGTGGTGGCAGGGGCCTTGTTAATAGTTTTATTTGGTCAAATTATACCCAAGTACCTATAGAGTGTCTGTTCCATGGTGTATAGTAGCTATTTTGATTTTGAATAATAGAAGTACGCCAGATTTAAAATGATATACAACCAAGTTCCAAAGCTTCATGCTACAAAAACATCGATTTATTTACCCTTCAAGTATTTTATATGTGCAACGCTGAATTTTCCCCATTAAGATAAAGTGATGCTGAAATACCAAAATCGATTTTCAACTCTATCACCTTGTATAGGTAGCAAATATATGGTTGTCGCACCATACACAGGTGTAGTAACTTATGTATATAGTCCAAATGTCTTTGATATATCACGTGACTGTTTCTCTAACGTTTTCGGGAAAGGCTAAGTGTCAAGGGTTCGCGAGCTCAAAAACAACCTCATCTCTAAAGGCGGCGTCAACATACGGGGTTTCTAGGCGTAGAAGTTCCGTGCTCAACTCAACTCTGGAGATGGAGTCGGACTCCCTCCTACACCAGCAGTTACCATCTGCCTATCGATCTCTACAACCCCAAGATCAACAGGCAATCAATCATGGTCCACACCTTAGCCATGCCCATAACCATGTTCATGGCCACAGTCATGGCCATCAGCACCATACGCTGGCATCACAGAGCGCTCTGGACTTGAGCGGCATCGATGAGAATGATCCTATGTTCCACCAGGATCTGCGAATCCAAGACCCAAATGGCCATGGCTTTAACACCCATCCGTTCAATCGCAATCATGGCCTTCCGTCAATGCAGCAACAGGTCCAGGTCCCGCAAAATGGTAGCCCGCATACCCCGCATCAACACAATGGTGGCGGAGGTCAGTTTGGAATTTTGACGACGGGCCCAATTCAGCACAGCTCAATTGGCAGATTGCAGCAGGAAGATAATTTGTATGGTGGTGCGCCAGATGGAGGGGGACCGCCAAAGGGAAAGGGCCATCTTGCTACAAAAATAGTTCCTGACCCTCCGAATCTGCAGGAATGGCGCCAGAAGCTATTTTCTGTCGATGAGGTTATCACACTAAGTCAAGAGGAGTGCGTCTTAATTAGTGGTTATTGTCCTTATTTTTGCTAACGATACCACAGATTCGAAACATACTTCCCTCACGTCGATAATGTCTACTCCCACCGCTCCACCCAAGAATACAAGCGCAAGCCGTTTAGGTCTCACTACTGGGATTGTCGACTCAAAGGTCGCCCTCCCGGGACCCCCAAATCCGATGATCCAAACAAGAAGAAGCGAAAGCGTACAGCACGAGAGCGCGATCTTTGCGATGTTAAGATTAAGATCACAGAATATTTTCCAGGTGCCATGCAGACCACTGGTTTTGAGCCAGATGGAGGACACCAAGATCCGTCACAGGGTAGTAATTTCTTTGGGCAGGGACAATCTGGACAAATGCAACAATCACAATTTGGGACCGCGTATGTCCAGACTGGTATTCCAGCCAGTCATCCAGGAGCCAATGGTTCACCTTATTACACTGTGCAGAGGGTTAATGGCAATGGTGGTAATGGCAAGGGAGATGGAGTGGCGGGGCCTCATAAACATACCCTAGAAGATAGTGATCGGATTAAGAAGAATAGTGTTCAACGATTTATGTTGAAGAAAGACAAGGAAGAGAAGAAGACTCAAGTAAGCATTGCCAGTCCTATTATTGGCGACTCTCACGACTTTTACGCCACACCTGCCCCTCACATTTGACTAACTTATTAAATTACAGAAGACATATCATAAGAAAGCTAGCGGCAGTGCTTTGTCCACTGTCAAAAAGCATTCCAAAGACCATGAGTTGAAGTTATTTGGAAGCTGTTTCTGGTATAAATTCTTTTACTCCCCCTTGACCACAATATATGTTGCTAATCATTCATCCTATAGTCCCTTTGTTCAACGGGTCTGGATAGCGATGGAAGCAAAAGGTTTGCAATATCAATACATCGAAGTTGATCCCTACAAAAAGCCACAGGCGCTACTAGAGGTCAATCCTCGTGGCTTGGTACCTGGGATTCGCCATGGAGATTGGGGCTGCGGCGAGAGCACGGTTCTGATGGAATATGTACGAAACTTTAACGTCTGGGATCAAACTTGAAAGCTAATCACGTGAACAGCTCGAGGATCTCAATATAAGCCAGATAGCTTTACTCCCGCAAGGAAATCCGCAGTTGAGAGCCCACTGTCGACTTTGGACGGATCATGTGAGCATATATAATTCCACCTACTAAAGCTTGACTAATGCAATATAGGTCAATCGAAAGCTGGTGCCACTGTTCTACAGTATTCTCCAGGCGCAGGACTTGGAAAAGCAGGCGAAACACACGCAAGAACTGCAGGAAGAAATTACCAAAATTGTAGAGGCGTCTAATCCTGATGGTCCTTTCTTCCTAGGCAATTATCTTTCTTATGTCGATGTTCAATTCGCGCCATGGATGATCCGTCTGGCCAAAGTTTTGAAGCACTATCGTGGTTGGCCCGATCCTGTTCCTGGCACTAGATGGTTTCGATGGATGGAAGCAGTGGAAAATAACGAACACGTGAAGAACACAACGAGTTTAGACGAGCTGTACATTGATAGCTATGAGCGCTATTCACAGAATCGTCCAAACACTTCGGAGTTAGCGAATGCGATAAATGGGGGATTTAATCTTCCTTAGTTAGAGGTTGTTAGCGCTGCAGATGTCAGACGCCTGGGGGAGTTTAGGTAGGAAAATCGGTGGTATTTGGAAGGCGTTTGGCGGCGAATTTCACTTGGGGGTCATTCAGCGCTTCTCAAATGGCGTTCGCTACGTTTTTGTGCCGAGCTGGCAATGTGATGGGGCACATTTTAGAACGAAGTTATTGGATACACGAAAGCTTCTGGTTGTACGAGTATATGATAACAAATGACACATTACAAATCGTTTTGATGTTTCTTACACTAGTTCCGTCTTATGTCAGTGCTTCAACAAGCAGCGTCCATTGCCAAAATAAAAATAAAAAAAATGGTTGAGGTTGAGGTTTTTTGCTGTAATGAAGCAAGCAATCAAGTAATAACTGCTGGGTTTCTGCTGTGCATCTATTACTTCATACCTTTCTTCTTCTTCTTTTTCTTTTGTTCTTATTTGCTTTTCTCGGCTTTATATTTCTTAGCCCTTAGTGGATGCTAGCCATATGGAAAGGGGTGGATAAGGAGTAAAGAATATAGGCAAGGCATTTTTGTGGATGCCCAATGAGGAGTTGAGATGAAGGGTGATGAAAGATTTTTTGATTTTTGAGGAGGTGCGGAAAGTTCAATGCGGTATTGCTTCGTTGGAATAACGTAACATATCCAACCCTGGTGTGGTTTTCATTATGTGTGGATGTTTGAGCTTTAACTACCAATACATATATACGTATTTATTATAATGCTGGTTAATGAGCGTGGGGGTGTTTGTAGAGGGCTGGATTGTACTCTATGGCATGAAGAATTTTGAAGTCAGACGAAGATATATGGATCGGGAGCTATTGACGAGCCTGAAGAAGTCTAAACACATTCAATGCAACCCTGTTATGTGTTTTTTTTTTAAGTTATATTAACTAAATTACTTGAATGTGAGCGTGTGGATTTTCATGGGTAGTCAATTTCTATCCCAACTGCATTGATAGCTCGGTAAGTTGCCATCGAGTTTATTAGTGTTTCTAAAGCAATGCCCATCTATTTCCTAAATTACGAACTAAAACATACTTTATCTGGTTAACAACCCTTCAGTCCAAATCAACAGTTTTATTCTTATATAAACGTTCATGATAGCCATTCTTCACCCACCGTCAACTTCACCTACCATCATATATCCATCCATTAGCCAAAGCCAAAAAGAAAGAAAAAGAGAAATCTATCGCAAAAATGACACGCAAAACCAACCGGGGTCCTGCAACCTATCACGCTAACGCACGAGCAAATAGCAGCTGCAGAGTACGAAGAGTGCATACGGAAAGAGCGAGCCTTGAAAAAAACAAAGGCCGGAAGAAAAGAGCTGCAAGCTCAGAAGGAGGCTGCGCGAGCTGCTACCTTGACTATCGCCGAGTACCAAAAGCTGTTGCGTGAGGAGTTTGGTGGGAATAGTAAGCTTGCAGCGGGTCGGACAGAAAACGATAGGCAAGATAGAGGAGATCGGTCACGGCGCGGGAGAGGTTGTGGCGACCGCTTGATTTGAGGTCACCTAGCTGCCTAGGTTTACTACAAGACTGGACGGAAGTTAAGCGAGGCACGTGCTTTACCCCTGACAAGACTACAAGTTGGGGGCCATTACATAAAAAGGTACATCATCAGTATCGGCTGAGCTGGATCTAACCAAGAATCGGACTATCTAGTCAAGAAGATCATGAAGCAAAAAGTAAGCATGTTCTGTCGTCTAAACTATGGCGAGCAACAGAAAGATGACGGTCAAAGTTATACATCGGAATGTAGTGGAACTACCAGCAAAGATCCGAAAACGTTACTACGCACCATCCACCGCCAGATATCCTCATTATGAAGAGCTTTCCATTCCGGAACACTTTTCTCAGCATATTTTATAGTATATGTTATCATCATCAATTCCTACATCACTCTGCAACTAAACTCCACTAAACTCCAGTCCCTCGTTCACATCCCCATCAAAAACAGAACTGTCGTGAAATTCGTATATACCAGTCTCGTTCTCCTCGTTCCCTACATCAACTGCTCCTTCTTGAAATGCAGAATCACAAACAACTCCAACACGACACTCAGCTCAAAATCCAACCCTCCTCCCCTCCTTATCTCAATCACATTCTCTCCGCCCTCCGCCGTCTTTCGCGCGATCGTCGCAAACACATACTCCGACCCTCTCTGATCATCCATGTACCGCGTCGTCGGCACCAGTGGAAGTGGATTATCCCACCACAGCTGATAAAACGGTTCCGCCAGGAGGCCCGTCCGCCACGAAAACTGCTGCGGTGCAGGAGCTCTCCCAGGCATGGTCACGATCGGTATCAAGGCTTTATAGGATTCATAAGAGAACATACCAGTGCGAGTGAGTGGCCGCCACCGCGCGTCCGGCAGGTGCGGCATGGATGTACATATCATCGCCGCCGCTTCACTCTTGCTCTTGGAATTGGGGGATGGGCGCGCGGCCGCCACGGCGGGAAGTGTGGAGTCGCCGGCGGGAAAGATCTGGATATTGCCAACCTTGGAATCGCCGGCGACGAGTTCGATGCGATAAATTGGCGTTGGGTCGATGGTCTGAGCGATGTGGTAGCTGGTTGGGGAATCCCGGACGACCGTAAGGTAATCCACTTGGTTGTCCCGGATCGAACATGTTTGGGTGGTGCCGACGATTCGATTAGCGGCCGTCTGGGCATTTGGAGTTGCCGTGACGGTGGAAAGGCGCTTTTCCGAATATGGAGGCAAGTTGGCGGTATTGGACGACATTCTGAGTGTGGAGAGGAAGAAGATGATTGATTGAAGACAATGATAATGACAATTATAGTGGCTTGTAGGTTGTAGGCTGTAGGCTGTAGGTTGTAGGTTGCAAAGTTGGTTCAAATGGGTATGGGTATGAAGATGATAGTTGTGGTGAAGTTAACAGTTGGTGGAAGTCAAGAGTTGAAGATGAAAGTAAAGATGGAGGTGAAGATGAAGATAAAGAGGCTCTCCGCTTCATATCTTTGATCACCGAGCAAGCCAGGCAGACAGGCAGGCCATGGATGAATTATATTTTACTCAGCCACCGGTCAAGGTCGCTTTAGGATTCTCCAGTGGTGTAACAGCAGATGAAGTGAATAATGACTGATGATTCCAGGCGCACCGGAGAGGCGAAGCCAAGCGCACGCGGCAAGAACCCAATGAATGGGAGACGAACTCTCGCTTAATTCCCACGTTGTTGTTACACCAGCGCTGATTGGCTAGAATTGCAGTGTACCAAATAGGTTATTATTAACTTCCCCTTAAGTGAGGGATTGGGCCTACGCTCGATGCGCAACAGTTCGGCGTCTGTGAATTCCTAGTACTGTAAGATACGAAAAGAAGAAAATGATGGGATTGCCATGGAGTCCTTTAGGCTTCATGGGATGAACTATAGCGTAGTGTAGAACTTTCCTACAGGCTGGAATATTATTTCCCCAGCGGGTTACCTCCTTTACCATATAACTTTACACGAGCGCACAGAGGACTGATCGTTAGAGAACTATTTGTGCCGTTACAAAGAATACCATACAATTTACCAATCCACGTGAATTCGACCCTCCTAGGGGAGTTCGGGCGAGTAAATAATTCACTTCAAGAGTAATCGGTCAATACTCTATATTTAACTTCCCACTGTGCAATCTCGTGTTGACTATTCCTTCAAAAACATTCCCTAGGCTTTGCTGGAATTCTATCCAGGCTGTAGATCCCCCGAACTAGGACCATTACACGAGCTTGAAGGGAAAAGTAGCATCTGGAAAAAGGGGCTGAAAAATCACAAGTTCTACACGTGGGTAAGCAGCCCTTCTACTTTCCTTCCTTCTCCCCTAAATTCGACCGTTTCAGGATGCTAATTAACACTATTGGGATTATGATCCGTCATCCCAAAGCTCGAAATTCAACCTGAGCCTCATGAGCCTCTTTGAGGTGGAGATAGCGTAGGAACATCGGGATCTTGGGTAGATGAATGAATGTGAGATAATTGGTAATGTATATAAGAAGCTATCGAGCCTCATTATCTACAGAATCAACAGCATCAACAGCATCCACAGCATCAATATCTACCAAGCGCCACGCAACTCATTTCTCATTCTTCCAAGTCTCCAATTCTTTACTCCTATCTTCATCTACATACTTCAAGCTATCATCATGCGTTTCAACATTGCAATGCTCTTTGCCGTCGCGGCCACCACCCAGATCGTCACCGCCTCACCTACGCCAGTAAAATGGAACGACAAGGACATGGAGGCAGGGTATGCATCTAAACACAAAACTCACCAATACAAACCGCTAATAGTGTTCTCTAGCTACAAGTTTGGCGCAGTCGCCTGTGGTTTAGGAGCCTTTATCTGTAGCAAGGCCGGGCAACCAGTGGCACAAGACGTTTTTATCGTCGGTGGACTTTGCTGCTCGACCGCCGCCGCTTCGGTCACGGCTTCTCAAGCAGATGGCTTCCAAGCAGCGGCGAAGAAAATCGGGGCCGTGGCCGTGGTCGGTAAAGATAAGACGGCAGCTGGTGGGAAGTACGTGGGACAGTGCATCGCTGGTGTGTGCAAAATGGTAGTCAACAAGGCTAAGGGCGGGCGGTCGATTGATGAACCTCTTCTTTCGGTCAGAGCGGTCGATAGCCTGGATGAGGATGCTGTTCTCGTCGAAAGATCTGCGGAACTAGAGTCGGAATCTGGTGAGGATGATCTCGAATAGAAAGAGATATTGGGAAGAGGTAGTGCAATGACAGAAGAGATATCAAGGGTGCATGAGTTGAGGCTTAGAACGGATCCTAAGGAAGGCGTATTGGAAAGGCGTTTAGGTTATGCTTTTGATTTGGTTTTTGAGTTTTTGTTTGGATAGTTTGCGATGATGTCGAAGTTAGCGAGAGCCTCAATCAAAAGTTCAGGCACACAATACATGAATTTCCTAAACCGAAGAACTCTATAAAGGTAGATCACCATTATGAATGTCTGTACTCATCCAATATAAGCACTCTACCAAACAGTGCAAACGTGCATGAATAGCAGTTTGAAAAAAAAAAAACTTGTGGTTTTTCTAGGAGGTACCAAAGAAATGCCGGCATGCAACTGCATAACTCTCTCAGATCGTGTGCGGAAAGTGTAATCCAAAGACCGCAACATCTCGTCAAGCTACCGACAGCTTACTCTTCAGTCAAGGGTGTATAATTTTTTTTTTAATTTCGTGCACGCCAGCAAGCTTTCGGAAACGTTGTTGTACTTTAGAAGTTGAGATATTTCTGGCAGTTGAGAGTCGTTTAGAATAGTGCCAAGATCAGAGCTGGCATTTGCTTTTGTTATTGTTATCACGCCTTACTCTCCAGATGTATCAAAGTCTTGGAGACAAATTATCTTAGAAATAGGCTAGTAATCTAGATTTTGCGGTAGTACCTATTCGAGTTCGCTAAGACATAACTCGCTTAAGAGATAGATACTCGCTTAGAAGATTTACCCCTTTTGGGATCTCATATGTACCGTGCTTGGCGCAAACAAAGTCTGAACTAAGTTGAAAAGTATGGCTCATTCTAATACAAAAGATATTTACATCTAGCTTAAAGAAACTATCGCAATTATAGGCTATATTGTTATCGTTATGCGACTGAGCAAGATAATATGTCATCCATGATAAGAACCACCGCTTGAAATATGGTAAGGTCATCCACCTTCAGGTATTTATCACTCTCTCCTGGAAACGGACCGTAACACTTTCAGGACGCCGCATTCGCAGCAGTAACTCCACATTACTGTCTTTAACGACCTCTAGCACCCTCCTCCTGGCGCCTACAACGGATTCACCAGGATGAGGAACTGGCTGAGCGATATTGCTCCTAAATAATCCAACCATAACCGCAACAAACTCGACCTGTGCGAATTTCTTACCAGGGCAGCTGCGAAGGCCTTCAGACCATGCAAAAAATGTTCCTTTCGGCGGCTGAAACAAGGTTTCAGACTCGATGTTCTCAGATGAAGTTATCCACCTCTGGGGAAGCCACTCAAGGGAATCGCTGCCCCAATGGCGAGGGTGAGTATGTTGCGCTTGGAGATCAGGCACAACCAGCATATCTGCAGGAATGTAGTAGGATTTACCATTTATTCCTAAGGTTGTAGGGTTCTTGCCGGTGTATTTGGGAACTCCAGGGAGAGGGTTATAAAGTCGCAAGGTTTCGTGCTGTGTACGTTAGTTGCGGGTAAGACAAGTCTGGTAATGAAGGCTTACGAAGACAGCAAGGCATCGCTTGAGTTTCGGGAAAATATCACTATACGGTACTGTATCCGAATCTTCTCCTTTCAAGTAGTACTGAATTTCCTCGTGAATCCAGTCTTGGATGTGCGGATTCGCAGCCAAAAGAAGCACTCCATAAGCGAGAGAAATGGCGGTGGTGTCATGTCCAGCGAAATTGAAAACAAATATATTCCCAAATATTTCGGCATCTGTGAGGGGTTTTATGTTCTTCTCTTCGTTGTGGTGTCCTGCATGCACTAGATTGCTCACCAGGGTTCCCGTACCCGGACTTCCGCTATCCATAAGCTGCCGTTCCTCCTCAACTTGCTTCAACATATACCTGCGGAAACTCCGAATTGCAGATCCAATGCGCTTCCACTTCCTAGGAGAAATGCGGGAAGAGAGTGCGGACTCAGGCAAAACCATCGTGATAAGCGCGTTCTCCAAAATAACAGCAAGTGAATCACGATATGACAAAGATTCATCACTGGTTTCCAGAGTGCTGTGGGAAGCAATCTTGAAAGGGTATGACTTTTGAAATGCAACATAGGCGAGCACATCCAAAGCTAATGTTCTAGTATCTCTAGCTGTAGTCTTACCGTTTGCTTCAGTGGATCGCCAGGCCCTGGCCATATCCGTTGCTTGGCGAAGTGACTCATTCCAGACGAGGTGGCTTTTCGTTTCGTTGAACGGGCCTGATGTCAGTTTCCGCTGTCTTTGCCAATCTGAGCCTTCGGCCTTGTAGGATGTGAGTCTCTCGCACCGAATCACAAACACAGGTGCAAGACTTACTGAAGCTATATTTGGACCAAATACGTTTAAAACTTCTGATTGAAGTTAGAGGGAGTAGGGTAAGATTTGCGAACACATCAAACGTACCTTGCATCCATATCGGTCTAGTGAAATCCCGACCTCTATTGAAAATATCTGTTATGGCTTCGGTATCCGCAACATAAAGCCAGTTCCTGACGGGAGTGACGAGAATCCATGCATCTCCCAATCGAACATGGGTTTTGTACCGGTCGTGGAATTCCCATCCTAAACGACAGTGTCGAGTGAAAGAAGTTGCCGCAAAAGGGAAGTACCTCAGAACGGCCCCAAAAGAAGTCTGAATAGCAATCCACAGCGGGTTATCGGGGGTGATAGGGGCAATTACGATAGGCAGTCCCAATTTCGCGGCCTTCGAGTAGTTGGCAGAGATAGCATATGCAACCGATATCAGATAGATTACAAACACGAGAGATAGAATAAGTAGAATCATCGTGATCAGATGTTTCAAGGGAAGTTGAAAAGCCTGTGCTTATTCCTACATTTACGCAGTTGCGTAAACTTGTAGTGGGGTAAAATTGAGTTTAATCCGAGGACGATGCATCTGTCGTGAAGAGAATATATAATAAATAACATTGTTAGTTAAGATTGCATCTGCGTACCGAAGGCGGGTCGGAAGCAATTCATTGGCTGCCGCGTATAGCCCAACAATCGCCCAAAAATACAAGCTAGGTCCAATTTATCTTCAGAAACGACCACATATCTCTAGTTTTATAACGTCTATAATGTCGACCTGTTTTGACATTGCGTTGAACAGATAGTCCTGAAGACTAACTCCTCAATGTAGTTTGGTTATCACTGAAACGTTGTCTCCCCGAACCGACATGTGTGTGAAGAAAAGACATGGCTCTAGTATCATAAAAGATGAGAGGTTTCCTCAAAGGTAAAGGTATACACCATATATGGGTCTAGAATTCAATGTGGTCTAAGAGGAGAAGAGGTTTCTCCTGATGTAAAGCTGTTTACGGTAATACTATTTGGTGCCTGAGGCCACTACAGGAAATGATGGAAGTTGTGAGAGAGGGTGATTTTAAGTCTTGAGAGTAGATCATGTATTTGATAAACTAATATAGCCTTTAGCAGCTGTAAGTTGCTAAGCCCATTAAAAGCTTGGGTATTGGTGCGAAAACCCAGTCCGTATAAGGAGTAGGTTTGTTGGTTAAAGTGGGTCTTTGTAAGCAGTGCCCAAGTGTGCCTTTCTTACTTCATCTCCTCTTTCTTGACGCCTTTTAACTTATATAAAGCCTCCTGTTGATCAGAGGCCAAATTGCTAATATGTCTAATTCTGAGGAAGAAAAGATCACCTATCAGCTCTACACCTACTTTCGATCATCATGCTCTGCCCGAGTTCTGATCGCAGCCAAACTGAAGAATATCCATCTCACCCAGTCATACATTGACATGGGAAATGAAGAGCACAAAACGGACTTCTTCAAGTCACTTAATCCTAGTGGGGCGATACCGCTTCTAGTAATTCGTGATGCGCATGGGGAAACCACCATGAGCCAGTCTATTGCCATTCTGGAATATCTCGAGGAAATTGGGGCGCCTGGTCAGGCAGCTCTTCTTCCACCCGTCACGAGTCCCAAGGATAGAGCCAAGGTCCGCGAACTGGTTGGAATTATCGTCATGGACTTGTATCCACCGACGAATGGGCGCGTGACGCAAATGGTTCGAGAGATTCGGGGAGAGATTAGCGATCAGGTGAAATTTGTTCATACTATCATGGCAAATGGTTTCTCTAGCTATGAGATGATGCTTCAAGGTTGTTCTGGGAAATATTCTTTCAAAGACACAGTAACTATGGCGGATGCTTGTCTTGTCCCGGCTGTAGATATGGCTCAGGGGTACAAACTGGACTTCACACCGTATCCTCGAGTATTGGCCATTTACGAGGAGTTGATGAAGTTGGAGGCTTTCAAAAACTCAAGTTGGAAAGTGCAAGAAGATACCCCTGAAAGGTATCGTGAAGCGGTATAAGAAGAAACTAGGCTCGGGTCATTAGAGTGGTTGGGGAAACTTCTTTGCTAAGAGGAGTGTTATGATGTCACTAGACACGAGCAGTTGCTCCTTTCTTCGAATTTATATCAGCTAGCACTGTATACAGATAGGCCTCTGGAGACAGAGAGAATTAAGACATTACTACCGTACACATGAATCGCTATACGTGATTCTTCATATATGAGCAGATGGGCATGCCATTTCTCCTGAGGCAACAGGGCGAGTTGATGAGTCTACATTCTATGAGGAGCCTAGTCACTATAATTTTATGCTTTAAAAGTGTAAATTATATCAGACATACTAACATACGCAAAAACAGAACCAGATCGCACATCTCCTCATAGTTGAATTCGCTACACATTATGACCCAATAAAAACCACTTTACACACAGTTTGCAAATTTCACAAGTACTTGAAATTACCCAGATAGAGGCGTTTCATATGTGCTTCATCGCCTTTTAGATATGAACCTTGTCTCGCCATGGGATGTTAATTTATTTATGTATCTATCTAGCATTCACTTATGAGCATTTGTTAAGCGAATGCGAATGCTAACTACACTATCCAAGCCACCCGGCAAGCCATGTACAAATTCCACGCTTAATCGATGAACGAACATTATTAAGCTTTCCGTCACAATAATCCCACCGGTTCGCTTAATGGATATACGACATGAGGTTAGCTCAAGCAATACCTACAAGGATATAAACGAGTCGAGGTTAGCGCAGATCTCAAACTGTAATTATTTATCCAATAGGCTTCCACCTTAAGGGATTTGCTACATCATCAACCTTACATGTACACTTATCGCAATCATTTCTTGTGGTATCAATAAGTGTATTGCAGTATGAAACCCCCAGAGGTGATCCATCCTGAACATGTATATAAGTATCAGCCCCCTCAAACCCAATTCCCAAAGATGTATTTTACAGTTCATTTACTTGGTGTATAAATCTTCTTCATCTTTTTCTGTAGATAACAATGGTCGATCTTGCAACCGTCCGCTCGAGCAATACCAGACTGGTATCAACCCAACCACTCGTAGTTGTTGTCGTTGGCGTAGCCGGCATTGGAGGATACGCTCTCCGTGCTCTGGCTGCAACGCATGGAAAGGATGGGAAGGGGCTTCGAGTATATATCGTGGCTCGAACTGCGGCCAAAGTTGAGGCGCTCATCCTAGACTGCCAAAAGTTATGTCCCGCAGGACACTTCCACTTTGTTCAAGCCAACGATCTCGCATTGCTGCAAGAAGTCGACAAAACATGCGTTGAGCTGATCAAAGTCGAGGAGAAGCAAGCTCGCGCAGCAGGTGATAAGGCAAGAATAGATATTCTCATAATGGCTCACGCAAATTTCGAACCATGGCACCCACGTCAAGGTATATCCGCTTTTTTCCTTTGTTAAACTTACAATCCGAGAGTGTTGGCTGACTGAAAACTCAGAAACATCTGAAGGACTCGACACATTCATGTCACTCCTCTACTACTCTCGCATGCGTTTCACACTTAGCCTGCTGCCCTTGCTTCTCGCCTCCTCTCTGCCCGCACATGTGATCTCAGTCTACGGTCCCGGTCGCGACGCCACATTAATCGCCGACGACCTTTCGCTGCGCGATCCCAAGAACTACGGCTTCATGTCGTCGGGGTCGCATGCCGCATACCTGACGACGTTTTTCATGGAGCATCTTGCGGCGCAACATCCGGGCCACTTGGCTTTGACGCATTACTATCCCGGCCTGGTGTTTACGGACGCGATCTTCAGCCCGAGATTGCCGGCGTGGTTTCGTGGCTTTTTCTATTATGCGCGCCCGTTATTGCTATACTTCTTGCCCATGGCGTTGACTGCGGAAGAGTGTGGTGACCGCGTGCTTTTTAATGCGTCATCACGATTTCCCTGCCGTTTGTCAGATGGTGAAGCAATGCCTTCTAAAACTGATGAAGGTGTGGATGTGGCAGCGTCTTCGGATGGGATAGATGGGGGAGGGGCGTATCGAGTTAACTGGAATGGGGAGGTGGTCAATACGGGAAAGCAATATCCTAAATTGAGAGAGGAAGGATGGCTTGAAAAAGTTGTTCGACATACTATGGAAGCGTTTGAGGAGATTAAGGCGGGGAGAGTCTTTACCGGATGAGACGTGTGACTAATTTTCCAATTCATAATATATATATATGTTTGTTACTCGTAATATATGAATCATCTCTAGGACTTTTGCTGTAAAGGATAGTAGATACCATCTGCTCGGAGAAATACAAACTCTCTAGTGCTAGTAACCACAACAACAACTACTACTACAACAGCTATGCAACAAGATTCCTCATAAACCAGAAACCCTTTATCAATGGTTGCTCTCCATCCGAATCCCACATGAAAGTCAGCTTAATCGTTTCTCCACCACCCCAGATCATTTCTTACCTCTTTACCCAGTTTATCAATAAATATATAACGATGTAAAATAAGAAAAACCAATTCCATTTCCTCGCTTATATTGCATCACTTTACCTACCTGCTACTATATCTAATCCTACTTAACAAAACATCTTTCCCATTTTCACAATACCAATCTTTTCAAATGTTGTAGAACCCGCAAGGGCAAATTTAAAAATTCATCTCGAACAAATGAACGCTTCTCTCTCATGCTCTATGGCCGAGGTTCGTACGTCCTTCTACCCATCTCTCTCACTGGGGGGCGTTCTAATTCATTATAAGAGAGAATATAGTGTTCGTTATTGGATCGATCGTTTTATCAAGGCGAGAAGCTTGATGTGGGATATAGTGTGGATAGAGAGAGGTGTGTGAGCTATGATGGTTACGAAGTTGAGGATTTAAAAGAACTCTCAGCACAGTAAGTAGTCAACCCACCTGAAAAAGAAAAAGAAAAAGAAAAAGAATGAAAGTGCGGCTTGAAACCGGCCCATGTATATGTATGGTTAGAGATATATATGGTTAGAGAACTGAGCTGCTTTGAGAGCATTGGGTAGTAGGATTGCGGAGCATAATGAATGATAATGGGACTGGAGTTTGGGTATAAGAGACAGGCAGCTTTGAGAGGTGAGGTTTAGTAGCAAGCACGACTCAAGGTATATTGGGAATAGAGCTGACAAAACCATGTTATTAAAGCCATGAGTATGGTAGGTATTGTGAGATATTGACACATCATAGAATTCGTTACTGGCATGTCATGCGGCTGGCTTTGTTATAACCAAAAGTTCGGCATAGCGTTCCCCAAAGAATGTATGTTTTCCTTCAAACTTTTTTTCAATCCTAGGCATTCTATTCCACATAGTTACCCTTCCCCATAAGATATCAAACGCCATATTCATCAATTCCAATTCCTCCCCTAAACACCACTTATTTCTTCTCCTCGTCCCCCACAGCAACCAACTTACCCACGACCAAATATTTCTCCTCGAACCTCTCCTCCCAGCCCCTTAGCGCTTCCCATTCGGCATCGCCCAAATCCTCCAACTTATCCAGCGGCCCTTGCAGATCCTTGGTCAGCATATCCTCGTCAAAGCTGCCATACGCCAATCCCCTGCTGGCATCTCTGCCGGCGAAGTTCTCGTAGGGCCCGCCCGGTCCATAGAAGTTGCGTCCGGAGGAAACGTCGAAGACACGGCCGCGGACAGCGAGGTAGACGGAGGGGTTCTGGAGGCCGTTGTAGGGGGAAAGGGTTGGCGGGGTGAAGGTGCGGAAGACGGTTGCGGGCGGCGCCGGGGGCAGGGTGGTTTTGGGGACGGGCTTGAGGTAGCTGTAGGTGATGAAGAGGAAGAGGGAGAGGAGGAGCAGGTTTATGGGTGTCAAGAGTGACTGGCTGTTCGGGTTTCGAGGGTTAGTTTACATGTCTTGGGAGGCTTGCTGCTGGAGAGGTGAGCTTACACTTCGGGTGATGGTATGGGCTTTGCTGCCTCTATGTATTTATGAATTAGTTCATGTGGCTTTTAGAGACTGTGTTGGCGGAGGTTGAAGCTTACCTTGAGCCATTCTCTGCTCAACGTAATCCATTGCGACTGTACTTCTGGGCTTGGTGGGGTTGGAGGAGCTGAGCTCTGGTATCTCTGGGACACGTCTTATTGCCCAAGGTTTGGAGGTTGTCAGATAGAATGATTATCAATTTGAATGCCGAAACAGTCTACAGCTTGTGTACTGGTTTTGCGGATTTGGCAATGGTGTGACGTTGAGCCAGTAGGAGATGTTGGACCGGATGCCGGAATGTGAGGTTGGACAGTCCAATGCTCGGAGATAAATATATTCGCTTGGCGTTCGCCGAACGGAGATATTGGAAATAGGTATAGGTTTTGTGGTTTAAACTCATTCAAAGGTAAAAGTAGCTTCAGGTTATCACGTTTTGCTGTTGTCCTTTTAACTAAGGCGTTGGTATTTGTAGCATCTAGAATCTAATCTAACCTATATGTTGTCTCCTCAAAGAATCTCCAGAGGTCGAGGACTATCTCTGTATCTACGATATGTACTCGGGATTCCACCCAATATATATAGCATCGGTTGTACCAGTGTCTAAGTGATCTCTACATCAGCAGCCTAGCTTCAACAAAGGAAGCTCAGGGCCCTGTGATAATATCTACCTTTCTTGCTCTCCTCGAGGGATTTAATCTAGTTTCAAGCTTACAAGCTCCCTCGTAAGGCCGCTCGATCCATGATGATAAACAAACCGTTTCCCTCCGATAATACAGTTCCATCACCGTCTTCTATAGTGCCCCTGATATATATTTTCTTGCCCTCGGCCTTTTCTACCCAGGCACGAGATATAACCACGATGGGTGTATTAATTGGTTTTCTGTAATCAACCTAAGTTTTTATAAAGAGATTAGAATATTTCCAATGTGTATATTTACTGGGAGCGTTTGACAACCAGAATCGCTGGTAAGCTTCTCGTATGTGTAATTCTTCTCATTAAATTGAGTTTTTGATGTCCAACGCACAACTTTCATCACTTACGTGCAAATAGGCAGTCATAGTGGTCTTATCTACCGGCCTGTTATTCTCCGCCGCAAGCCCAAGAGCTTCATCTAGTAGCAAAGAGACAAAGCCTCCATGGCAAGTATCCACGTGACCATTGACACCGGAGCCGATAGAAAGTAAGGAGAAGACCTGGCCGGTTTTGGAATTTGCATCAGGAGGCTTCCAAAACGACTGCCAGGCTCGGATGGTGTCATGGGTTGCAAGTGCTATCGGAACTTTCAGTTAGCGAAGGCTTAGCCAATAGCAACATCCTGTACGTGCATGTATTTGTCTTTTGTATATATACACATTAATATCTAGCATGTATGCCCAAGATTGTGGCGCACATTGACAGCACCAGATAAGTAAAATAGGTATGTAGCACAGCAGAGATTGGGGAAGCCGTGGAACCGTGAACCCGTGAACCCGTGGAAGCGAAATTACAGAAGACTCGAAAGGAGAAAGCAGACTCACTTTGTCCAACAAACGTATCGGCGGTATTCTTGGAGTTATGACGAATGCGAGACTCATTTGCAAAGGGCTTTAGCGAGGGGTCATCGAATAGCTTCAACGCCCATGGGGTGTCGCGAAACAGTGATTTTGCCATTTCGGAATCATCCCCTCCCGCTCTGAAAACTGGTGGAATGGACATGTCAGCTCGATCCAATAGTACCAGCCAAATGTATGCCGGTGCAGGTGCAGGTGCAGGTGTTAAGATGATCAGAATAAGAAAGAAGACTTACTGGTGATGGGGGGCATGGTGGAATAGTTGATATCCCATCTCACAATTGATCTCTGGAGCTGCCTCGGCTCAGGAAGATCAGTTTACCGCCGTTGTACCAGTAGTAGTCCCGGTAGTAAGTACAGTAGTAGATGATAGTCTTAAACACCTGAGCTCCACCACCCGAGCGTGCCGAAATAGCTGGCTACATCCCGGGAAGAGAGTGAGTGGTGTTTTAGAAACTTCGTGCACAGTTTTAGACTAACTAGTCTAGTAGTCGACTGTAGATGAAACCGATGACCACCGTGCCTACTGTAGGGTTCAGTGGCTGAGGTGGAAGGTGGAGGTGGAGGTGGATGTGGTGGAGATGATTGATGATGTTTGTGGAGAAGAAGAAAGTCTCCGTGCAATCAAAATAGGTGCAGTACGTGAGTACGGCGCAAGTCGTAAGTAAAGGCACAAAGGAACCTACCTCTTCTCGCGACTGTAGCCATACAGTGTAAGTATAATACATACAACTTCAACCTCAACTTCAATTTCATTTTTAACCGTATTCTAACCAACCAACTGACAATACTTAATATTGTTATATATTCTTATTCTTATTCTTATTAACCCGTTTTTCCAAAGACACAGCATAGCATAGCATCGCATATAGCACAGCACAACATAGCACAACATATCCATCCTATGATGTCGCATCGCCAAATATGAAATAGGAAGCAGAGCCGAGAAGAGCTATTCTTACTCTCATTGGGTTTCTCTTCATCTCAGATGCGGTAGTAAGGAGGAGGGGCATGCACAGTATAGTATGTATGTATGTATGTATGTACATACTGTACAACTATGTACGATGTGTCCTGCTGTACGGTAGAATAACCACAATCTCAGAATACCCTCTCTTCTATCTTCGCTCTCTCGCTCTCGCTCCCTTTCCTGTTATTGTTGATAAGAATAGTAATAATAGTTAGTAATAATAAGTGGCCCGTAATCGGATGCAGTCAGACTCAGACGCAGATTAACCTGTCCACTGTTGGTTGAGGAGTTAATTATGGTCGAGGTACTTTAGTAAGTAGTATGTAAGTATGTATGTATGTACATAAATAAGTCGAGGACCCTGAGTGGCTAAGGGTGATGAAACAGCCTTCACCCTCCTGCAATTCAATTCACTCCATTCTTCCACCGCCAAAAAAAGATAGATACCCCAGCGAACGGTAGCCGAAACAGGGGGGGACGATGGGTTTATCTTCTTCCTAAAGAAGAAAAAAA
>Ga0247734_1001267_pt1 | contig 19470 bp, 17 predicted proteins | sample UWRJL103311B2_FD_180933 | JGI IMG/M metagenome (GOLD analysis project Ga0247734, IMG submission 180933) | Plant litter microbial communities from Arlington Agricultural Research Station in Wisconsin, United States - UWRJ-L103-311B-2 | ecosystem: Environmental > Terrestrial > Plant litter >... | reverse complement strand
TCCGAAGTTTCTCGGCATATGTCGCTACAGCACCTGATCGAAGTTCTCGAAAGTCGTCATAGGAAGTGTGGCCGCAGATCTGAAGTGGTTCAGTAGAGATCTGGCGATAGATAAGTTCTGTATTGTGGATAAAAGCACCTACACATGTCCATTCTAACCTCACACGTCCCGGCCCGAATGAGTCTCTTACGTCTTTGTAAGCCCCTAAGTTTGGCAAGACCGTCGATATCTGGTTCGGAGTCGACTCTGTAAGTGGATCACCTTCGTCTATTTTATCTTTATCTTCAAGCACAATTTGATGTTCTTCTTCGAGTAAACTTTGGACTTTTCCGGGTGCTTTTAAAGTCCCAGGACTGTCAACATTGGCTTTAACTCTAGGTTCTACGACTATGATCTCCTTTTCAGGATATAGAAAAGATCGGAAGCGATCTCTCAAGTTCTGCATTGCATTAGCTGTAAGAAGCCACTCTCTCATTCTGCTTAGATCAGGGCGATCATCAGGATCACCATATTCGTCTTGCTCACTGTCTTCATCGACAAGTTGTTCCTCCGCCTGTTGTAAGCTACCTTGGGTGAAATCCGGCTGCAAACCTCTGAGGAAATTTCGCAGCCTTTCTTCGCGCAATATATCCACATTGTGATCTGGAAGGTCTAAGGAGGCACTTGGATGAATTTGTTCGCGAAGCAATGCTGATATTTGTCTTGATCTTTGGCCAAGAAATTTTGCAGCTAGCTCTTGGGTTGGTGTTTTCGCTTCGAGCATCAGGTCTTGTGAGAAGGAGCGCAGTGCACGTCTGAAATTCCTTGTAACCTTTTCTGGCTGCAGTAACTCAAAAGATTTGTCCAGTAGATCTCGGAGTTGAGGATCTTTTAATATCACGTTTACTATTTCCATAGCACTGTCCCGGTTGATCGGTACTATATCCGAGGTTGAAGTCGCTGGACTTGCCATAGTTGAGGCTCTGGAAGACTCCAAAGAGGCAACCGAGAAATTTGAGTCAGAATCCTCTGTCAATTCTACTTGAGACTGAGCCGAGAAGTTATTCTGATCTTTGATGACATGATTATATGAAATTTTCCAGATAGCGAGAGCCGTCCGATCTTTGAACGAGCTTAGCCCAGAACTCGACTCTAGATGAGTTTTCAGTGATTCTTTATATAGGCGACGATAATCTGAACACCTAGTCGTTACTTTGGCAAGATAATCTCCAGCTAGAGCTAGAGCAAGGGGAACTTCGTCCAATTCTTTGACAAGTTCGAGAGCATCAGGATCTATGATTGAGATTAGATCTACAGGACAGCATCTAGAAGATCCTTACCATCTATCAATCCTTCTCGACATGATGCGTTGCACAAAATTTTGAGACTGTCACGAATATTCTCCAATTTACCAATTCGAATATTATAACCAATTGTTTCACGCCATGACCGCGTTGTGATAATAATTGACCCTTGATGTGATGCAGGGAGATAGTCTCGGATATCCACTGCCGCGGGATCTATGTTTCCAGAAAAATTGGGGTTATAGTTATCATAAATTATTAGCCATCGCGTGTTGTTCGACAGATTTAGCCATCCTTTGACAGCATCTACCATATTATCAAGGTTGTTATATGTAGTGAAGTTGCCAATCTGGCTAGCGGAAAGGCGCTCTTTGAATATTTGCTTAGCTACTACAGCAAAGCTATGCTTTAAAGAATCCTTATTGCTCATATCTAGCCAAAAGATTGCCGAGTAGTTATCCTTATGTCGCTTTGCATAAGCAATACTGAGTTGTGTTTTGCCCATTCCACCCAGACCGTGAAGAACAACCATTCGGGGGGAGCTATCGCCATTGAGTATAGCATGCATCTTTACAAGTTCTGCCTCTCTTGCTATAAAGTATTCAACACCAAAAGAATTAGAGACACTAAATGGAATTGAAAATAAGTTCGCGCGCTCAATCACTACTCTAATTAGTAATTGCCTAAAACTTAGTTCTTATTATAGCAAAGAATAACCTACTCGCTGAAATTCTATCAATCTCCTCTCGGAGTCGTTCAAACGCACGCCCCTTTCCTTCGCCATAACGAAGCGGCAAGAAAAGGTTAAAGATACCTAGCAACGAGTACGCTTTATCTTCTTCGTAAGTTGTCTCACGGTTTTCTGCCCATGACATTCGCTCATTGAGGCTGAAGTCAGACAAAGAGCCTCTACGTAGGGCTTTGACGGGTATTGCTGTAATCTTATGGATATGTTCTTCTAAGGATGCCTTGTTGCCAAGTAGCTCGCCCTCTTTTGAGAAGAATTCAACAGAAGCCGGCGCAATAAGTTCCTGCAGTGTCCATCCTCGTGTAAACCATCTGCTCTGTTGGAAGGTTGCTTCCATGGATTTATTAGACTTATTCCCAGTATCAAAAGTCGGCATAGAAACATCTGATAAATAAACATAACATTTGGTCGCATTAGAGTACCAGTGAAACATAGAGTTGATTGCTTCTGCCAGCTCGATAGCATTCGATTTGTCGATACAGCATGTATCAATCCAGAAGTATTGTATGCCATCACATCCAGCTCGTTTGCTGCAAAACAGAATCTTTTCATAACCAGCCTTATTCTTGCCTGTGCCATCCAGCAAGTCTCTGAAATTGACTTCCTCCGCTCCCCATGTGTGTGAAAGTACGGCGTAATTGGGGATATCGAAGCCAGAGAATTCAGTCAGGCTGAATTCCCCGTCGTTGTTAGATTTTAACAAACGCATTATTCGACCAGATTTTGAACAAAGTTCTTGGTTAGTATTAAGCTGTTGTGTAGGCATACATGTGAAGTTGTTGAGTCTGTTGCTTAGCGGCAATAAACTAGGCAACACTAGCGCGCAGAGGCTCCTTTTAGAAGCCTCAGGCTATTAATGCAGAATTATTCTGGCACAGGCTTACACATCTTGGCACTCGTTACTATTAAAATCAATTAAGTTAAAAAGCTGAGGCCGCAAACTTTCCTCACTACAATTTTTTTTTTAGTTATGATTACAATAGATACCTGATTCCCTCAAAGTATCTCCTAAGGTTGAGCAAAATCTGTTTAGCATTAGAATTTGCAAGCCAAGATTCGCTTAAGCCCCTTCCTTTAAGCGAGTTTTGACCGTGGTTGTGATTCACCTGTGGCATAAGTTCTTGCGTGTAGCGCTTAGGTGCGCGCGAGGATCACAAATATATGCTATACGTGTTTTGATTGAAAGCCCGAGAAGCTAGGTACCTACCTTAGATATGTAGGCAGCCTAAGAATATGTCACAAAAGTCTCCAATTACTCAGTATACTTCTTAATATGGTATGTATGCACCTGTCGGAATATCATTTATCAACATCAACTACTTATTACATCAAAACGCGATGGGGTATCCTCGCTCGAGCCAAGAAATAAAAATACATCATCTGTCCATTCCTCCTCCACCACCATGCCGTAGCAGTTTTGGGTGGGTAATAACGAGCGTTCCCAATCCAATAAAAATTACTCCAGCCCATAGACCATATTCGAACGAGAGAAACAAGACGACCAGGCGTGAGCCACTTCGTATTAACGCCTTCCAATTTTCATCTTCCATCTTTCAGCATTTTAGATTTCCCACTCCCGCCTAATTCTTTTTTAGATCTGTAGAATCAAAATCCTCGGAAAGGGTCGTTCATCCCATCGTACTGATTATATTCTTCTTCTCCAGCAGTTTTACTTCCCCCATACCAGTCATCGCTTGGGCGCGATCTACCAGAGTAATGACTGCCCCGGTTTCTGCTCCTGCTCCGCTGTCTTCTTCTCTCTTTACTCCGTCGTCGATGCATACCAACGACATCTATCTCATCCTGTTCATCAGGGTAATCACCAAAACCAGATATTGCCATGGGACTGATGAACGCTTCCATCCTCATAGTTCCAACAGCATCGAAAAAGTTGTTCACCACTGCTCCTGGTCGACCGGATGCGTCAGATGTGCGGATAGAGGATCGCCCGCTTACACTCACCCCGGTGTATCCTGCCACAGAGCTTGAGCCTTGTGATTGGTATATATCCGATGAACCTGTAGTTCCGACACTCATACCTGCAGTGCTAGATGTTGGAGCATGGTATGAAGTGGTTGGCACAGGCCCAGAGAAACCACGGAATGAAAGTGGTGGAGGAATCCGAGGCCCGGTGTTACTGCGCTTTCGATTATGTGCGTTAGGAGCGAAGCCTTTGTCGGAATAGCCTCGTTCTGTGAATCGTGGGACAATAGGTGGATCTGCTGGCTCTGGACCAGCACGAGCACTATAGAAGGACTCAGCATCACGGATACTGTTACTGCCCTGTTGGGAATTAACGCTTGTCGGACCGGAGCGTGCAGCGGAAGTTTTCCCTTTCGCCACACGGATCGAATCGCGGATTCCATTTTTTCGGAGTTTAGTATTGCCATGCCGTGGTATTTCAAAGTTAGGAATCGTTGGTTTAGGGATGGGCAATGGTGCAGGAACAATTTCAGGAACTGCTTGTGAGGAATGGGCGAGAAACGACAAGGCTGTTAGCCATACGTAATGCCGTTCTGCATTGATGGCTGTGAATTTGAGCGCTCGTGCTGGTGTGAGAATCAAGATTGACCGAGAGAAGAGTTGTTGAACTCCTTTTGGGGGGGGATTGTCATCTTTCACGTCCAGCACAGATTGAATTGTTACTAAAAATGTTAGTTCCTAAGATCGCATCATGTTATGAGTTGACTTACACTTTCTACCACTCTTCCCCAACAGCGCCGATCCAGATGTGGGTTGCTTGCTGCTCCACATAACAGCTCTCTCATATGGTGCAAGCCAGACCCATCTTTTATGCCGAACACCATTTCCATTATCACCTTCGACACTAGGCTCCGAGACACCAAAGGACTTGCGTCTTCTAACGTATTTGAACATCCATTCGCCAACCATAGTTTGCGCAATGGCATCCACAACACTAGTAGCTTGGCTAGAACTTCCAACAGAGTTAGTATTCGTGACAGTCGTGGTATTGGTGGTCACAGTGTTGGCAGTGGTAGTAGAAGGCTGTTGTCTATGCGATCTATATCGGCTGCTGCCGGTATCCCTCATGTATCGTGGGCTTGTTAAATCATTATTTGGCATTGGTGGTAGCTGTGGGCTTTCGGGTGCTTCTGTTGATGGCGACATTGGAGGGGGAGAACGGCTGCCTTGACGACGATAACTGCGGCCCGCTCTTGGAAGCGCTGCTGCAGATCTAACTTTACGAATACTGCCCGCACGGTAATGACCTCGCCCAGACCCACGTCCCCATGTCGGACTTTTTGTTCCATCACTCGGTGCACTGGAGTTTAGCGGAGGCACCCTTGAGCTTGCCCTAGTAGGAATGGGAAAAGGAGGTAGCTCCTTCGCAAGTTCTGGGATATTGGGGCTACCCGATTGCCCTTGGTGTGCGGCTACACCACTTTGTATAAGTGCTGCTCGACGCATTGTGCCTGGTTTCATTGTAGTGACTAGTGTTAGAGGTTTGTCAAGTTGCCTTGTAGTTTTCATAGAACTTTTTTGCTTCAAATTCTGCAATTCAGGTAACGTATACTCGGCGGTTGAATTTTGAGGACTGACAGGATTCACGGGACTTTTTGTGCCCGTGGGCGACCACGAGTCCGATTTCTCCACATGTGCTGGAACTGATGTTGGTGCAGGTGGTTTCTTGTTCCTACTTGATGCAGCGTGTGAATTGGGGGCAGATAGAGCGGTTCTGTAATCGTTATCGCTCAAATCTCCATCTGCAGAATCATCTCCATCATCTGAGCTGACATTTTCGAAACCAGCAAACAAACTGCTGACTCGAAGTGGCCTTCTAATGAGGCCTTTGTCTTTGGCTAAAGGCCCATCATCATTGTTGCCTGGGTAGGCATCTCTAGTCGACGTGAGCTCAGGCGGGGAGGAGGGAATGGTTTGCTCTAAACTTGTACGGGGACTGGTAATACGTCGAGGGTTTCGAGGTGGCAAGTTGCCTGGAATTGGAGAGAACCGCTTTGATCCATCTAAGCTAGGCGTTGGGGAAGGGGGCGATGACGAGATAGTCGATGGCTGGAGGTGTGGAGGAAGCAGATTTAGTCGCATATCAACTCTAATCTCTTCTGTTTGCATCGACTTAGATCTCGTTGGTATAGGCTCTCTGATAGAAACTTGGCAAGCCGCATCTTTTGTATGCTGGGGTAATAGAGGTTCCTTCGGTGTGGCGGGTGCGGAACTAGGCGGGTGCAATTGGATTGATGGTATAGGAATTGGTGCCGGAGGCGCGGCCCTTCTAGGCGATTGTAGAGTGGACGATTCTGTTTGCGTAGATATCGAGACCAATACAACTCTATCATTCATTGGGGGCGGCGGCGGAGCTCTGGTTGGCGATCGAGGTGACCTCAGAGAGCTCAAAGATTCATCCAATGTTTGCGAGGCTGCTGAAACCATCTGGCTGGAAACTTTAGAGTCGATGTTTATTTGAGGGATAGTATGAACACGTTTTCTCCGTTGGTTCGCTTCAACCTCCCATTCTCGAACCGGACGTTCATATACAGATGATTTCTCAAAGGTGTCGGATACGCCTCCATTGACCACTGGTACATTCGACGAGTGCGGTTCTACCATAACCAGGGTCGGGGAAGCTGGGGGAGAGTATTGCACACCAGTATCGACATATTCGAACTTTGGTGCCAGGCTAGTTTCGTCATCTTCCAAGATTCCACCTTCCAACCTGTCTAGCGGTGCTTGGTTGGGCAACATTCTCCCCCGTGCAACGCTGCTAGGTCGCATGAGGCTTTCGATGCTCATATTTCGACGGTGCTTCTTTGACATGACACTCTCACGACTCTGGTTGCGCTTATGGCGAAGGGATAAGACGCTTTCACGCCCATCGTGATCGGTTTGAGACTCATAATCATCCAATTCGTCCGCAAGACTTAACCCGTTTGTTTTCGCACCTCCTCCGTTTGCACCATTTATGGCTGAAAAGCGAATACTATTGGTCATGCTCATCGTTCGGATGCTAGCAGCATCACTGCCGTGCCCATTAACTGGGTCCCTCGATGACTCCTCTAATTCACTGTCGTGTTGTTGGCCATTTTGTTGTGTAGCTTGATACACAGCAACCTCATCCATTACAGCCTTAAGGCGACCTTCCGCCACATGAATCCGACGTTCATATTTCCTTTTATCGTCTTCCCAATTATCTTTGTCTCCCTGCCAAAGATCGTGAACACGATCTGCATCATCTTCTTGGCTTCTGATTTTTTTCTGCGCAACTTCCAATCGTCGCTTTATCTCTGAAGTTCCTTCCACAGCTTCATCACGCTCCCGTGCAAGTTCGGCCAGGGCGGAAGAGGTTCCACCTTCTAGCAGAGCCAATTGCCGCTTCAGTGAGCGGTTCTCTTTTGCGGTTGTTTGTAATGTTTCCTCCAGTTGTTCATGCTCACCCCTGGTGTTGTGCAATTCATTCTCCAGATTTTCGATAACCTTGCCCTTCTCCTCTTGGTCTCTTCGCAGCGCCAGAATTTCCGAGACCAAATTGGCATGTAGTGTCGGAGTAAATCGCCGAGGATCTAGGATTGATATGCTATTATTGAGTTAGAGTCGGCATGTACCTTAGATTTGAAAAACTTGCCTTTCATCATTGGTCACGTCTTTGGACCCTCTGCGATTGGAATGCATGGCTGGAGGAGACGACGAAGGCGCTGGAGATATGGATTTGCGTCCCGACGAGCGTCGTGAGTTTCGCGAAGGAGTCCTGTAAGGAGTATCGGTTGGTGCTGGAAGTGATCTTTGAGAGGCCGGGACATATTCATTGTCAGTCTCCCACATGTTCATTTTCAAGAACCAACCCAGCTCTTAAGGATTAAAAGAAGCAGATAATGAGGCTTAAAGCCTAAGTCGAATCAGACGCTTTGTGGTTTTCCTCTCCATTAAATGCCCCAAGTAATTCAATCCTATGGTATGGATTACGTAGTGACTTCCGACTGTTTTTGTTTGAGACTTTGAATGGCTCCAAATAATCTTCGCAATGCTGGGATAAAGTAGCTTTAGCCACTTCGAACGAAGTTCATCCTCCAAAGGTTGTTCGTACAAAGTGATTAAACTTTTTGAAATGCGGGATTTGCTTTTTCGTTGTAATCGTTTACATCAACATGTACATAATCAATTGCTTGCAATATTTGGACCTTTTCTTTGTCTTCGTTTCTTTCGTGAGCTACAGCTAAATCGCGAGCAATTAGCTACCGGTTTTCAACTCGAGGGCCACAGTGGAGTTAGTTCCTCTTCACTTGTGGACAACCGGTAAAGAGGAGATCTGGTTGACGCAGTCCAAGCACGTACCCGTAGTCGATTTGGTGATCAAAAGCAAAACTTTATGGGCTCGTGTCTAATGTTACCTTGCTCCCAGGGCATATGCTGTTGTGTAGCGTGGACGATGAAGGAAAGACGCAGTACAAGAATCCCAGGCGCATGTGAAAGATAGCAATGTAAGATATCACAGCTGCAGCAGAGTCGAGGAGCGCGTGAGAACCAACACAAAGGAAACAAAGATGAAGATTTGGGGATTCGAGAGCAGACCAAAGCACGGAGGTCGAGCAAGACAAGTGAAGTGGAGACCTTTTGGTTTGACTTGGGGCTAGCCGTTCTGCCACCTTCCACTACTCCTTTTCGGGCCCTGGTTGATGCGATGCCAGAAAACACGACCCGTTTGGAAGAGTGCCCGTTACGATTGTTAGGGTCCGGGTCCATTAGTAAATGTGGTTCCTTGGCCCTTTCGTACATTGCGTGGGCGTGGGAAGCAGATCCCAGTAACTCCAAAATTCCCCAAAGGGGATGGGATGGGATGATGGGATGATGGGAGGGACGGATTGGATGGATGGACGGATGGATGGAGAGATGGGATTGAGAGATTGGAGAGATTGGAGATGGGTGGTGGCCGGGGGGATGAAAGGAATTGGCCAAAGACAATGCAGGACAGGAACACTGCTGCGGGACGGAATATCTTGCTTGATATGCTGAAGTCTTTTCCCCCTTATTTTCCCCCTCTCTCTTTCTCTCCTTCTCTCTTCTCTCTCTCGCTCTGTGCTGTGCTGTGCTGTGCTGTGCTGTGCTGTACTGCACTGCACTGCAAAATGAAACGAAATGAAATGAGATGAAATGAAATGAAGACGAACTGGGCTTATTGTGCTCTGTTCTCCAACATTGCATAAACCCCCCAGCAGCCAAGGAAACCTAGTCGGCTCGCTTGCTGCCATCCCTAGTCTTCCCTTCCCCTTCCCTTCCTTGCCGCAGAGACCCATCAAGCCATCAGATCAAGTCCCCCCAAATCCACATTCACATTCCACATTCCACATTCCACATTCCACTAATGATAATCAAAGTACGGGGAGTATTCCATACTGTGTACACCATACAGTACAGTACAGTACAGGATGGGACGCACAGCATAGTACAGTACACCCACCTTTTTCATACCGGGGGCTTCGAGTCCACGACTCACATCTGAGACCCCATACCAACAATCCGTGTAACAGGACAGGACAGTACGGAGTACCACCACGAGATAGCCATGGGGGTCGGAGACAGGCGAGACAGGTCAGGGCGCTCCTTCGTACGGTGTGTGAAATCAATCACTACCTCCAGCAACCGCCACCAACCAATTCCGTGTATTATGTTTCAGAATGATCGAGCTCATATACGAAGTAGTTTTCAGGGTTGGAAGGTTGGACCGGTGGGCTACCTGCTACCCACCATCAACCAATTGCTGATCTTGTCCTTTTGGAAATCGGTACGGTCCTGGACGGTATGGTGATCTTCAACAGTGTTTGGTCGAAGGAAAAAGGGGTTCTTCCATATCCATATTGCCTGTCACTCTACCGCCGTCCAGTAAAGACTTTACAAGTCATGAAATCCAATATTCACAAGAGACAAACCAAACATGATGGTGTGTGAACGATACATACAGTACCATTACCATTACCACTGAATCCTTGGCTTGGGCCGCAATTCTTCTCCTTGCCGCCTCTCCGAGCGCCGCGAACATATATTATTACTGAAGATCCTGTGTCCTGTGGTGTGATAATGCAGGCACGCAGGTGTTGTTGAAGATAGGTTAACGGCAGTTAGCGAAGTCGTACAAACGGTTCCCTTTTCGTTCGGAGAGTCTTGCTTTGCTGGCTAAGAGATATGACCACAATCGGCTATTAACAGAAATTACCTTTTGGAGGATTTAGGTTTATTCTACCAGTACAACGTAGCGTACCGAGCTGACATAGAGGCACAGTACTAACTGACTAGACCCAAGTCTAATAACTGGGACCAGCAGTTATTTCCAGTCCAACCATGTGCGTCCGAACCAATACCAAACACTCGGGACGTCAGAAGTTGTTACTACGACGCATCCACTATTGCTCGCGATGTGAGGACTCTTGAACATTGCAAACACTGCCATGCCGTAGACCGAAAGTCGACGCAAGTCATCAGTGCAGTGCAACTCGAAGTCAGTAAGTATTGATGCCCAGCTCGATTTCGCACCAATGTCGCCGTTGTTTCGAGGAAAGTGAATTCAATAAGGAAGGAGTTTGTGTGCAAACCTGGAGACGAGTGCCACCTTGCCGTACGTTGTTGACATGGCTTGCAGTTGACACTACAGATTCGGTGGTTTGACCGGCCAGCCGGTGGCCGGGGAACTTCTGCTCAATAGCCGGAAAGGAGGTCGGTTACACCCCTTAGATCATGAGCCAGTAGACTGGTGGCTGTTAAGGCTGTTGATGCTGGACGCCCTGAATTGTGACTTGACATTTCTAGTTGCAGATGCAGCTCGTAATCCATCAATCCTCGGGAATTGATCGCGTTCACTTCTACCGCGACCGCGACGGCTACTCAGCACGGCGGGATATCGGATGTTATTGTCTGTCTAGCTGCCGCTGTTATCAAACACGCCAACTAGCAAAATAAACATTTCCTAATAATTGCTATGACCTTGGCTTTTGGGTTAACTTTTGAGCCTTCATGCAAGAGTAATCCTGGTTCCCTAGCCCTGGCTGATGAGGATCGCCCAGCGATGACCCCAGTAAGGTGCAATAAAAGTACAGTAAAGCCGTACAGTACAGAGTGCCTTGTTGAATTCCAAATTAAACATTCGGCTCTCGGATCACAGAGCTTGAATATCACAAGCCAGGTGGAAACCTTTCAGAAGGAAAGTAACCCGTAAAAACGGACGGCAATGGTAAGCTGAGCCTCCCAGTGTACTTGATGACAACTTGAACCTCATCTCTCACGTGTATTGGCCATCCAGTTCCAGTCAACCAACGTGGGTTTTGAGATATCTGTCTCCCGAATTATTCCTGCCTTTTACTGGCAGTTTGATTTACTACATACAGTGGCATAGATGAACTCTGTATGTTTATCCTCATTTCATTCGGGATATATAGTTTCGTCCTTGGCCACCATCAATCCCGTGCACCATTGCAAAGGTTCCGGGAAGGACCTGATAGACCGGTGCCATTCAACCTCAATCACATACAGTACAGGCATCTTTTTACAGACTCTCATCCCTGTTGGTAAAAGCAAAATGTTGTGACGTGTTTTTCAACTTCACAGCTTACCCTGTCAACCCTGTAGGTCGCCCTGCATTTGAGCTTGCGAGCACCGTCTGGTGGCACACCACTCCAAACAACTAACCACCGCCCAACGCGTCCTCAATTACCGGCTCTAATTAGCTGCATCGCAGCGCGTGAAAAAGACAATGGGTGAATCTTATTTTGAATTCCTTCCCGAACCATATTACTACAGTACTGTATGTTGATAAGCCGCACCAGTGTCATCTCTTGTGATGATGTGCATGATCGACTAACCGGCACAGACCCCGTGGAGCTATAACACGGAGACAGCTATCTCAAAGGGGGGGGAGCCTTGAGGAGAACGGCGAGTTTTAAATCACTAACTCAGTAGTCTAGCTAGCTATATGGAATAAACATTTCCATGGGTCTGACCTAGAGTTCTAAGTAGAAATAAGGGCTAGTTATTCACAGCCAAAGCGCCGGGCTACTTCAATGAGGCCATTCTCATCCTCTGTCACCCACATATCTACCCATGATTTCGCATCGTGAAATTCTTTCTGGTCACGGCCCCAATCCTCTTCTCGATCCCTCTCAATGTAAATAGTTTGAAATCCACATCCCCTAGCTGCATTCAAGTCAGATAGATGAGTTGCAACCATGGCGACCTCCTCGGGTTCTAGTCCCATAGCTCTCGCAGCACCTGCATACACGGTTGGATGTGGTTTGTAAGCTTTGAAATCGGCGCTTGATTGCAATTTGTCAAAACCCAGGTTTCCGTGTTTCCTCAAGTCCTCCAGTAAGGATAGATTGCCATTTGATAAAGTTGAAGTAGTAAACTTGGAACTGAGCCGATGAATTCCCACAGACGAGTCCTTCCAAGGGTCGAGAAAATGCCAGACTAGGCTGATCTCTTTCGCTTCTTCCATAGTGTAGATGCCATCGAGATCATGTTTCTCAAGCAGCTCAAGGAGGCTTAGGTAATGATGAGTATCAATGTCTCTCCACTCGGTCTCTCCAGGAACAAACTCTTGCACAAAGGTCTTGTAGCTGTTTCTCCATTCTTGAGCAAACTCAGCCCAATCTTGATTCTCGAGTCTCAGAACTCGACTTCGATCATTTGGAGAACCCACTTCATTTGAAGAGCTATCAGAAGACGAGACCTTCGCAGAAGCACTTTTTATAAGTTTTGATGTAACCGTAGTTCTCCAGTCAACCACAGTTCCTGTGGTGGAGTTAGCGGCTTCCTCAGCTCATGGAACATTTAGACACACCAAACACATCGAAAGCAAGAGCTTTTGGAGGCGAACTCAGAATCTTGCTATGCTGTAAAGCCATGTTGGTGACACCACAGGTAATGTGTGAAACTCGAGATACCGACTACCTATGAATAACTCCATCCGAGGCTCTTTGGCTCTCCCCTCCTCTCTCTAAAGACCCCTGTCCCTGTAAGCCTTGCCTTTCCTTCCGAAGACAAGCTTTGGCCCCTCGCTTGGCAACCGACGACCCGAAGAAAGCAACTTGTTAAAAGTGTCCAGGAACAAAGTAACTTCTCTCCTACATCATGATATCTTAGTGATTAGATATGTGTATATTTCTCTACCGTTTTGAACTGGCCTCATAATAACTAATACTGCAGCGATGGGTAATGCCCGATTTCCCCGCACAGAACACAGTAGCGGGAAAGCATCTCGGCCTATTAAGTTTCTCAATCCAACAACAATACATTATTCCCTCTACACCAATTCTCCCGACCCAGCCCAAATTACAGCTCTGAGCAATGTTCTAGAGGAGGGAAAGCTACTTCCGGCCAATGGCCAGAGTGAGACTCGTGCCGAAACTCTGCAACGGAAATGGCGATCTCGCGATAATCGGAAGGGCAAGTCGCGGCTACATCATCACTTCCACCTTTTCTTTTTTAAACAAAATAACTAACTCCATCACTAGGTCGCCATACGCTATCTATCTCGCAGCCTCATCTCAAGAACGCCAGATATGTGACCCCGCCGAAAACCAATACCCTCAAGGAGACTTTGAAGGGCATAATACGCATGTTTACTACATACCCATATTGGGATGTTTCATACCTGGTGGCAGTTGTGTTTACGTGGGGTTCCGTGGTCTGGTGCATCAATGCCTTTTTTGTCTGGCTTCCGCTACAGGATCCTTCAACTGAGTTCGATGGAGAGATAGCCAATGGGGGAGGCATATCTGCGTTCATTGGTGCCACGATCTTCGAATTTGGGTCGGTTTTGTTGATGATAGAGGCTGTGAATGAGAATAGAGCCGAGTGCTTTGGATGGGCTTTCGAAGAGGCTTTAGGGGAAAGAGGAATAATAAGGGTGAAGCCAGGGCATTGCATTCATCATCAGGGAAACAAGCACAATTTTGTTAAGACTTCAAATGAGGTTTTAGGTAAGATTATCTCTCTATTTGTTATAAATTTTATCTGGAATTCCTCCCAATGCCATGCTCTTCTCACTAAGTCGAAGATTCCTGCTGAGTCCATACTTGCTGTCTCTTGAGATGTTTGCGATAGTGTTGTGTCCAGGTTCGGAATCCTGTCGCAGAGCACATCCTCATTTTGGTTTCAGTAATCAGTCACGGTCTCCTGAACTAGAAACCCTCTTTGAAAACATCACCATCGATCAATAAGATGATACTTTCTGAGGACATTTTAGCTCTCAGTAAGATGTTTGCGGAAGGGTCCGAACCATCTAGTCATATCCACGAGACAAATATGCCAATGCTTATACTTTACGCTCAATACATATATTGTATATTTGTTGCTTGGATTCTCTATACGGTCGCTCAATTGTTCAAGCCGAACGGGATGATCAATTGGGAAAGACTACGTCTCTCTCTCTCTCTCTTCGTTTTGAAAATTATAGTCTGCAAAGATATATGGAATGGGATATATTTCATGCAATACGTTTTAATTACAAAATGAAAACTAATGACATTCGATAGAGAATCCAGACCATAACGCAGTCGAGAAACCACAGGACCGATCGACCTCGTCCAAGCGCACCTGGACTTGGTTACCCAGCTGGTACGAGCTTCGAACGCATTACTTGAAAGAAATAGGATTTCTTGCTTGTCTTTCTCAAATGTTAGGAGCAACCGTTTTCTGGATTTCTGGATTCACCGCTCTTCCTGTCATCTACAACCGACTCACGACTCCAGCAGCATTGAATGGAGCATACTGGGCCCCACAGGTCATCGGTGGAACCGGATTTATCATATCAGGAACTCTCTTCATGCTGGAAACGCAGAAGAAATGGTACATGCCAGCCTTTGGGGTTCTAGGATGGCATATAGGAGCATGGAATTTGTTGGGGGTAAGTGTCTCATGCAAAGCTGTCTAGTAAATCATATATCTAACTGAAGAAACAGGGTATCGGCTTTACGCTTTGTGGTGCGCTTGGATTTGCAAGTGCTAATAGTGGTGCGGTCTATGAGGGAAGCCTGGCCACCTTTTGGGGATCGTGGTGTTTCTTGATCGGCAGTGTCATTCAATGGTACGAGAGCTTGGATAAACATCCAGTGGAAGTTGAGGCGGCAAAGGGGATCGCAAAGGAGGCTAATGATGAAGAGGCTTCAGTGACGCAAGAAAGCACTTGAGCCAAAAAGTGCATGTTTCAATTTGATTCCCTTCTCAACAGTATAAAAGACGGGTATGCCGCCATTAGCGCAGATGATGGTATAATCTCAAAATATCCTATAAATCATACTGCATCTATTGTGCAGGAGCCGTGCGCGCCAACCCCATATCCAATAAGATCTTTCTTCACTGCAGTTAGTCCCTTTACTAACGGCATGGCCGTCCTTCGCGAACCACTCCGATCTGACCAGTCACTCCTGTGTTGTATATGGTGAATTGAAGCGTCAAAGGTCCGTGAATAATATCTTGGCCGACCACCGGCGGTAGTATCAAGGCAAACCAACGAATCCTCCTATACACTCCGAGCCTCTCGATCTATTTAGCCTCTACGCCTTGGTGTTGCGGTAGGCTGGGTTGTTACCCCGCAAAAAAAACCTTCCAAGATGCACATCTCGAAATACACATGTCACATATACATATGCACATCAGCATGTAATGCAATGAAACGAGTGAATGCCATTCGTCCTGCTAGACGCTGAAGATGTCCGTTGGTCTTTTTTTCCTTCTCTCTTCAGATAACGTACCATCAGCTATGTAATATAGTATTTATTGATTGGGTAGCCGGTACCAGGCCGAGAAGAGATGGAAACACAAAAGCCAAAAGAGGAAAAGGCACAGGACAAATAATAATAAGAATACCAAAAAACGCAAAACTTCTCATCAAGAAAAAAAACCCCAGCGGCCTTACTCACGGCCGCACCTCGGCCAGCACACGGCCATTGCAAATCATTCCTAATCGATTGCTCATCTGCCCCCTCCCCTCCCCTCAATGGATTTAACAAAAGAGGCATCATCATCCACTGGTGGTTCCGCTAGACCGTGAAACGGACTGGAGGACCCGGGAACTTGGTTACACAGCTCGTGGCCTTCCTCGAATTGCCGCCGCCCCAGTGTGTGTCAACAGTCAACTTGAGACGATCCAAAAAAGAGAGACCAGATTGGAGCATTATTGTCATTTATTTATTCATTTTTTTTAATAAAAAGAGAGAGAGAGAGAGAGAGAGAGAGTGTGGGTGTGTTCTCAAAGTATCAGTACAAAACCCTGGGGTGGGCTCACGCGGCTTTGTGGATAGGTCATCAAGGTATTGGGAACTTCCCAATATATTTCCATATTCTACTTCTTGTGGGCAGGTTTTTATTTTATTTCCGGGCGTGAAGAAGAGGGACGACGCAGCTTGATTGGTGTTGGGAAAGCGAGAAGTGTTGGAAAAAAGACGCAGAGAGAGAGGGGAAAGGTATTTTTTTTGTTGGTGAAGAAGACTATCTGGTTTGCATTGCAGCAAGCAGCATGCTATGCTATGCCGTTGCTTTTCCTTTCAGCCAAACGCGATTGGTTGCAAAAAATAGCGATTTTGATTGGGAAATCCTTCTTTGAAATACGAGACCCTGGCGGTGACTGGTGGATTGAATTAATTTACGCGTAAAGGGTACAATGTGATAGGTAGCTAGTTTCTTACGTCGCGAAAGATGTGCCTCTTTCAAAATATGCAAGACTCCTCAACGATCACCCTTACTCACCCACACGACATTTTTCCTGAGCAGAGAGAAATGTTTTCGGAATAATGAGCAGTTATTGATTGACTTATTTATTTATAATAAGCGAACCCCAGCTCCAGAAAATCAGAAATCTGGTATGGTATGATATGGTATGATATGGTATAGGCTTATGCTTGTAAAATGTATAGCCTTCGTCGTCTGCAATACCTCTGTCATCCCATATAATGTTCCGATATATTAGCCACCTGCACGCCCAATCACAATATTGCATTGGAAAATGAGTATGGAGGCTCGCCGCTCTGAAGATGTTGGAAGCACCGAGTACTCGATAAATACTGGTCCCATTATTGAAAAGACTCCACAACGTATAGTACAGTTTGCAGAACCTATGACTAAGATAGAAATGTGGTCTTGTTGGAGCTTACTAGTATTCCGGATCCGATTCGAGACCAACAAACTAACTGGAGCTCTACTTCGAAAGAAACCTTTCGACACGGAAAGTTCCCTGCATTAGCCATACGGAGGAGCCGTTGCTTATGCAAATGAATGCCATTGGCGTTATGCCTTTCCCGCAGTCCCATTCCGGGCCGTTCCCTTCCTCTGATGGATGAGTTGTCCTACGATATCCTTCTGCGATCCGAGCCAAGGATGCTTTGATAAGCTCGTCGTCTACAGTAGTTTCGGCCAGGGAAGACGTTTCTCCGTAAGCACATCAACATCCTCCCACCAGCCACCGTATTATGCCTTCCCTTTCGTCAGGGCACGTACATACGTATACAGTACGTAGCATCTACTCTGGAAGTCACCACCTTTTCGACATACAAATATAATGTGCTACGCCCCCAACGGACTTCCTGAGTTTCAATGCAATCCACCGTCACATTCATACGGCTCCGCCCACTCCGTTGTTCCAGAAGAAAAAAGCAACATCTCCCCGGTCCAACGGCGTGGACGGTCCCAGATGAGGCAAAAGGTAGGGGACAAGTTACTCATGGCATTGCAAAAGTGAGCACCTCCTCGTGGCTGCTTTCAAGCTAGCGTGGTAACCATGCCCTCGCATCATTCACATCGACCCACCAAATGCGGCGAGCATAAGAAGGAAGGGTCTTGGGAAACGTCTCTTGGGAATCATGTTTCCTATGGCAATTTCGGCGCTGAGCTGCTTACTGGAGAAGCTACGTTGAAGATGACGAGGGATCCCACAATGTCACCCCGTGGAGAAAACGGGTAGGTAGCATTGTACTTCTCCTATTGCCGATGTTTTCTCAAGTTCCTTTTGCTTTGCAATTCTTACCCACTTTCCTTTCCTTGCCTCTTGTCTCCGAATTAGGTGGATGATTGAGTCCAATGAAAAAGAGGGCATAGTGTCGGTGGAGATATGGTTGGAGGAAACGGTTCACATGTGGGCTCTATAGATGTTTCGTTTTCGGGGACATGTTTGATGTGCGCTAGCCGGATCCAGGTTACGCTAAGCAAAACTTACGTCACCTTTAAGCTACAGCTACTGCAGGGTATGAAGGAGGTGAGGTGAGTAAGAAGTGATAGAGAATTGATAGAGAATTGAGAACAAAAGGCAAAAACTAGCGGGAAATGGAACAGAAAAGAATGGACGGTCCAGTGGGGACGGGACGGGACTTACAAAGCAGACAACAGCGATATGTAGAGTAAAGTACTGTACAGTATAATATACAGTAGTGCTATACATGACAGGACCAACACGGCCACAATACCACCACAACCACCTCAACCTTCGCTTGTTCGCTTCCTTCCACCGTGGGGGGTTGATTGTTGGGTTCCACATGAACAACAATCCAGCAAAGCAAGTATCATCGCCGCATTCGTTACCCGTTGGATATACTTTTGCGTGCTCTATCGTTCTGTATTCTCTTCCCCCATTCCCCACACGGAAGGTGCTTAGTTTGGTTGCTTTATCATACAACGGCGGCGAGCGGTGAACACCAAGTTTACTCTATCTATCAAACCAATCAATCAATCAATCAATCAATCAAAACTTCAATCAAAACTTCACCTTCTAATCCACCCATCGGAACTAAATATCCTATAACCGTATCCAACGTCTCTACTCGCTGTATTGTAATCAATAGCTGCATTCACTATTTACTGTAACCATTCTACTTAATACTTGTCATATATACATATATATTATATATATAACCACATCTCTTCACTAGTCACAATATCTGGTACGTACTGTACCAGATACCAAGTACCAAGTACCAAGTACCAGGTACCTAACCCTACGCTACACTACGACTACCCACCCGTTCTGCCGTTCTGCCGTTCTACGTTCTACTTTATATTCTCTCCCGCTTACCTCCATCCATACATCCCTCCATCCCCTCTCTCCCTCCCTCCATCCATCCATCCACATACAAACATGAACATGAATAACATAAAAAGGGGAAGAAGGGCCATTCATCATTGATTTAAAGTCCATAATAAAAAAATCATGCACCCCCAATTTCCCAGAAACCTAACCCCCCCCCACTCAAAACGCATCTTTGCTTCCTTTCCCCATCATTAGTAGTAAATATTAATCTATTTGTCTTCTCGGGGAAAAAGATGTATGTGGGTGGCATTGCTTCTAAATCACAATTTATAGCAATCAATCAATCAATCAATCAACATCTTTCTTTCTTTCTTTCTTTCTAATAAAAGTACTCAAGTCAAGTCTAATAATCTCATAATCTCAGCTCTTCCTCTTACAGTACCACAAGTCGCCAAAACCCCCCC
>Ga0247734_1001266_pt1 | contig 19484 bp, 16 predicted proteins | sample UWRJL103311B2_FD_180933 | JGI IMG/M metagenome (GOLD analysis project Ga0247734, IMG submission 180933) | Plant litter microbial communities from Arlington Agricultural Research Station in Wisconsin, United States - UWRJ-L103-311B-2 | ecosystem: Environmental > Terrestrial > Plant litter >... | reverse complement strand
CGCGCCCATGATCGTCGCGCCCGAGCGGCTGACGCCGGGGATCATCGCGATGCACTGCGCAAGGCCGATGCCGATGCACTGCTTGGCGGGCAGTTCGGCGACGCCGGTGAGCGGGCCGGGCTTGGCGACTTTCTCGATCGCGAGGATGGCGATGCCGCCGACGATCAGCGCCCAGGCGACTACCGAGGGTTCGCCCAGCAGCCCTTCGATCTGCTTTTTCAGCAGCAGGCCGAGGATGGCCGAGGGGATGAAGGCGAGGAGGATGTTGCGCACAAAGCGGATCGAGGTGTGGTTGAGCTTGAGCAGCCCCAGGCCCACGGCCCAGAAGGTGCGCCAGAACTGGACGATGACCGCGAGGATCGCGCCCAACTGGATGACGATGTTGAACGTCGCCCACTGGCTGGCGTCGTAACCGAACAGCTTGGCGGCAAGAATGAGGTGCCCGGTCGAGGAGACCGGCAGAAACTCGGTGAGCCCCTCGACGATACCGAGGAGGATGGCGGTGAAGGTCAGATCCATGGGCGGCAGGTCATGCCGGATGGGTCGGCCAAGTCAAGACGGCGGGTTGTCGCGGTGCGGAAATTTGCGTGGGGGTCGCTTGGGAGCTGGCCCACCCCTCTGTGACTAAGTCTCCTGCCCCTTCCGCTCATCCTGAGCTTGTCGAAGGAGGAAGGGGCCGGGGGTGGGCCCTTCGCCCCTCCCCCGACCTGTCCAGCCTCACCAGATCCGCACGCGGTCCTTCGGCGCGAGGTACAGCTTTTCGCCCGGCTTCACGTCGAACGCCTTGTACCATTCGCTGAAGTTGCGGACGATGCCGTTGACCCGGTACTGCGGGGGCGAGTGCGGGTCGGTGACGAGGAACTGGCGCGCCTGCGCCTCGCGCACCTTGCTGCGCCACACTTGCGCCCAGCCCATGAAGAAGCGCTGGTCGCCGGTGAAGCCGTCGATCACCGGCGCGGTCTTGCCGTTCAGGGACAGCTTGTACGCGCGGTAGGCGAGGCTGAGGCCGCCCAGATCGCCGATATTCTCGCCCATGGTGAGGCGGCCGTTCACGCAGGTCTTGCCGTCGTCGAACGGGCAGAAGCTGTCGTACTGGGCCGCAAGCTTGTCCTGCAGCTTTTCGAACGCGGCCTTGTCGGTGGGGGTCCACCAGTCGCGCAAGTTGCCGGTGCCGTCGGACTTGGCGCCCTGGTCGTCGAAGCCGTGGCCCATCTCGTGGCCGATGACGGCGCCGATCGCGCCGTAGTTCACCGCCGGGTCCGAGGTCAGGTTGAAGAACGGCGGCTGCAGGATCGCGGCGGGGAAGACGATCTCGTTCATCGTCGAGTTGTAGTACGCGTTTACCGTCTCGGGCAGCATGCCCCATTCGGTGCGGTCGACCTTGCCGCCGATGCGGTTCATGTCGAAATTGCTCTGCCAGCGGCCGGCGGCGACGCTGTTGCCGAGCGGGTCGGTGGCCGAGAACTGCAGGCCGTCGTAAGTCTTGAACGTGTCCGGCGCGCCGATCTTGGGGGTGAAGGCGTCGAGCTTCTTCTCGGCCTCGACGCGCGTGGCGGGGCTCATCCACGCCAGTTCCTTGAGGTTGGCGGCCATCGCCTTGCGCAAGTTGGCGACCAGGTCGGTCATCGCCGCCTTCTGCTCGGGCGGGAAATACTTCTCGGCGTAGAGCTTGCCGACGAGTTCGCCCGCGAGGCCCTCGACAGCGCCGATGCCGCGCTTCCAGCGGGTGCGCTGTTCGGGCTGGCCGCTGAGGGTCTTTCCATAGAAATCAAAGCGTGCGTCGTCGATGTCAGTCGGCAGGACCGACGCGTTGTCGCTGAGGAAATGCGCGGTGAGGTACGCCTGCCAGATGGCGACGGGGGTGGTCTCGATCAGCTTGGCGACCGCCGGCATGCCGGGGCCGAACTGCGCCTTGGCCTGCGCCGCATCGATGTGCGCGACCTTCAGTTCCTCGGCCGTCGGCGGCATTTCGGTGACGAGAACGTACGTGGCCTTATCGGCACCTAGCGCCTTCAGAAAGGCACCGAGCACCCCCGGAGCGCCCAAGGCCTTGAACTCGTCGACCGGGACCTTGTTGTAGGTCAGGTCGGGGTTGCGGGCGGCGGCGCGATCCCAGTCGGCCTGGGCGATCGTGGTCTCCAGCGCCAGCACCGACTGTGCGGTCGCCTGCGGATCGGCATAGCCGGCCTTGCCGAGCAGGAACGCGAGGTAGGCCTTGTACTTGTCGCGCAGAGCCACCGAACGTTCGTCGGTCTTCAGGTAGTAATCGCGGTCGGGCAGGCCGAGGCCCGAGATCGAGGCGTTGAGCGCGTAGATGTCGCTCTGCTTGTCGTCCGCGCCGACGTAGACGCCGATCGGCGAGGCGAAGCCGGGCTCGCCGAACAGGCGGGCGACGTCGGTCGCGCTCTTGGCGGCCTTGATCTTGTCGAGATACGGCGCGGCGGGGGCGAGGCCCGCCTTGTTGATCGCGTCGACGTCCATGTAGGCCTTGTAGGCGGCGGCGATGCGCGCGCCATCGGTGCCCGGCGCCGGGTTCGCGGCGACGAGGCCGTCGAGGATGCCGTGGACGCGCTTTTCGGACAAGTCGCTCAGTTCGATGAACGAGCCCCAGCGGGTGCGGTCGGCGGGCAGTTCGACGGTCTTGTTCCACACGCCGTTGACATAGGCATCGAAGTTATCGCCGGGCTTGACCGAGCGGTCGATCCACTGGGTCTGCACGCCGAACTTGCCCCAGTCCGCCGAGGGGGCGGGAGCGGCCTTGGCGGCGGCGGCAGGCGCGGCGTCCTGCGCGATGGCAGGGACGGTGAAGCTCATGGCAAAAAGGGAAACGGCGACGCTCGATACGAGCGCCTTGCCTGAAAAGCGGGGCATGTCCTGAACCTTTTGGATGGGGGGTGCGACAGGATGTTTCAGGAGGGTCTGTATTGGCCCTCTATGCCGCGCAACTTAATTCCATAAACGCGCAATGCCAGCGTAAAATGCACTTGTGTGACGGTAGGGGAAACCTGCCGAAAATCCCCGTCGTCGCGGATCAAGTCCGGGACGGGGATAAACTTACGCGGGCGTTACGCCCGGATGGTCGAACTGCAGCGACGCCAGCCGCGCGTAGAGGCCGCCGGCGGCGCTGAGGCCCTCGTGGGTGCCCTGCTCGACGATGCGGCCGCCGTCCATGACGATGATGCGGTCGGCCTTGCGCACGGTGGCGAGGCGGTGAGCGATGACCAGGGTGGTGCGCTCGGCCATCAGCGTTTCGACCGCGTCCTGCACCAGCCGCTCGCTTTCGGCGTCGAGCGCGCTGGTGGCCTCGTCGAGCAGCAGGATCGGCGCGTCGCGCAGCAGCGCGCGGGCGATGGCGATGCGCTGGCGCTGGCCGCCCGAAAGCCGCCCGCCATCCTCGCCCAGGAACGTGTCGAGCCCTTGCGGCAGTGCGCGCAGGAAGCTCTCGGCGTTGGCGGCGCGCGCCGCCTGCCAGATTGCGGCGTCGTCCGCCTGCCAGTTGCCGTAGCGCAAATTGTCGCGCGCGGAGGCGGCGAACAGCACGCCTTCCTGCGGCACCAGCGCGATGCGGGCGCGGATTTCGGCGGGGTCGGCGGAGGCGAGCGGGACGCCGTCGATCTTGATGACGCCGCCCTGCGGGTCGTAGAACCGCTCGGCCAACTGGAACAGCGTCGACTTGCCGGCACCCGAAGGGCCGACGATCGCCACCGTCTCGCCCGGCTCGATGGTCAGGGTGAAGTCGTGGAGCGCGGGCAAGTCTGGCCGCGTCGGATAGCGGAAGGTCACGCGCTCGAACGCCAGCTTGCCGCGTGCCGGGCTGGGCAGCACCAGCGCACGCGCCGGGGCGACGATGGCCGGCCGCTCGCCCAGCAATTCGGCGAGGCGGCTGGCAGCACCGGCGCCGCGCACGAGATCGCCGTAGACTTCGGTGAGCGAGCCGAACGCGCCCGCGACGATGCCGGCGGTGACGACGAAGGCAGCGATCGTGCCGCCGGTGATCGTGCCCTCGGCCACGCCGATCGCGCCGCGCCACATGATGAGCGTGATCGCCCCGAAGATCAGGAACATGATGACCGCGGTCATGATCGCGCGGATCAGGATGCGCTTGCGGCCCGTCTCGAACGTGCGCTCGACGGCGGCGGTGAAGCGTTCGCGCTCGCGGCCTTCCTGGTTGAACGCCTGCACCACGCGCAGCGCGCCGAGCACTTCGGCGGTCAACGCGCCGATGTCGGCGACGCGATCCTGGCTCGAGCGCGAGACGGCGCGCAGGCGGCGGCCGAAGCCGGCGATCGGCAGGATGACCACGGGGATCGCGATGACCAGCCCCACCGTCAGCCCCGGTTCGAGCGCGAAGAGGTAGATCACCCCGCCCAGCGCCATGATCGCATTGCGCAGCGCGACCGAGACGGTGGTGCCGACGATCTGCTCGATGATCGCGGTGTCCGAGGTCATCCGCGAGGAGATTTCCTTGGGGCTGTTCTCCTCGAAGAAGCTGGGCGCGAGGCTCAGCAGGTGGCTCTGCACGCGCAGGCGGATGTCGCCCACCACGCGCTCGCCCAGCCACGAAACCGAGTAGAACCGGATCGCCGTCGCCACCGCGAGCACCACGACCACGCCCAGCAGCATGGCGAACCACGACTGGATGGCATGCGGGTCGGCGCCGCGAGCGAAGCCCTGGTCGATGATCTGGCGGAAGCCATAGGGAATCGCCAGCGTCGAGGTGGCGGTGACGAGCAGCGCCAGCCCCGCCGTGACCATCCGGCCGGGATACTTGAGCATCTCGCGCCAGACCATGCGCAACGGCCCGAGGCTGCGCCGCTCCGCCTTGGCCCCGGCATCGGTGTCCTGAGAAACGACGCTCGAAGCCGTCGTGGTGTTGCCCTGCGTCGCGTCCATGAGCGCGCCCTTACAAGGTCGCGGGGGCAAGGAAAAGGCCTCCTTCCGGCCGGGTTGCCATTGCCCGATGCACGGTGTCATTTTGCGACGAGCCGAGCCGTGTGCAGGTACTCGTGGAGGTTGAAATCGGAATTGTCGCGTTGCAACGGTAACCGATAATTCCCAAATCGCTGATAATTACTGCAGACACGGCCCTATTCGGCCAGGAGATACAGCTTGCTTTACAATGCCTACGAAATGCAGCGGGCGATGCTCGGCAGCGCCGCCGCCTGGGCTTCGGTCGGCGCCGAACTGCTGACTAACCCCGTGCTTCCCTTCGGTTATTCCGGGCTGGGCTCGGTCATGGCCTCGGCGCTCGACGTGTTCGCGCATGCCGCCTCGCCGCGCGGGAAGCCCGCATTCGGCATCGAACAGGTCAAGGTCGGCGGCAAGGATCAGCCGATCACCGAATCGATCGTGCTGCACAAGCCGTTCGGCAACCTGCTGCGCTTCACTCACCCCGGCCTGCCCGCGAACGCGCCCAAGCTCCTGATCGTCGCGCCGATGAGCGGGCACTACGCCACGCTTTTGCGCGGCACCGTCGCGCGCATGGCGGAAAGCTGCGAGGTCTACATCACCGACTGGGCCGACGCGAAGATGGTGCCCGCCAGCGCCGGCCGCTTCGATCTCGACGATTATATCGATTACGTGATCGCCTTCCTCGAGCACATCGGCCCCGGCGCGCACATGCTGGCGGTGTGCCAGCCGTCGGTCCCGGCTTATGCCGCCACCGCGATCATGGGCGCCAGCGAGCATCCCTGCCGCCCCGCCACGCTGACGATGATGGGCGGCCCGATCGACACGCGCGAGGCGCCCACCAGCGTCAACGACGTGGCGATGCAGCGCCCGCACGCGTGGTTCGAGCAGAACGTGATCGCCACCGTGCCGGTGACGTATCCGGGCGCGGGCCGCCGCGTCTATCCCGGCTTCCTGCAGCTTGCCGGCTTCATGGCGATGAACCTGGGCAGCCACATGATGAGCCATTACGGCATGTTCAAGCACATGGTCGCGGGCGATGGCGACAGCGCCGATGCGACCAAGGCGTTCTACGACGAATACCGCGCCGTCTGCGACATGACCGCCGACTTCTATCTTCAGACGATCGAGCATGTGTTCCAGCGCCACTCGCTGCCCAAGGGCGAGTTCGTCCACCGCGGCGAGCGGGTCGACCCCGCCGCCATCCGCGACACCGCGATCCTGGCGATAGAGGGCGAGCGCGACGACATCTCCGGCATCGGCCAGACCCGCGCCGCGCTGCACCTCGCCAGCAAGCTGCCGGACGACCGCAAGAAGTACTACCTGGCTGAAAGCGTCGGCCACTACGGCATCTTCAACGGCAGCAAGTGGCGCACACGAATCGCGCCGGTGCTCGAGGACTGGATCGCGCAGCACGCGCGGTAAACGCTCCCCTTCACAACCCTTCCCCGTCAATCCGGCGCGGGCCGGAACCTAGAGGGGGAAAAACGTCGCTTCGCGGCTTTTTGACACCTGGGTTCCGGCCTGCGCCGGGATGACGGGGTTGGTTAGGCATGCGCCCCCGACCACCAGCCGCCTTCAACGGCTTTTGCGTCGAAACGCTCCGCCGCTGCGGCAGTGGCGCGACGAGGCGGTGGATCGATGCGATCGATTGTGGTATTACCGCAACTATGGATCGCGCGCATTCTCGTAGAAAAATTCTCCAGGGCGGTTTGGTAGCGGGCATCGGCCTCACCCTCCCCGCCCGCGCCTTCGCTTCCGAAGGCATAGTTCCCGACACGCTCTCGCCGGGCGAATCGGTCGCGGGGCTCGCCGGCACCTTTCAGAACAGCGTACCCGCCACCGCCTCGGGCCTTTCGCTGTACGAACGCCGCGTGCTCGACGTGGCAGCGCAGCAGGCGCAGCGCACGCGCGGGCACTTGTGGCGCGCTGACCTGGTGGGCGTGGTCGATTTCGCGCAGCCCTCGTCCAAGCCGCGCCTGCACTTCGCCAACCTTGAAAACGGCACGCTGCGCTCGTTCCTCGTCGCGCACGGCCGCGGGTCTGACCCGGCGCACAGCGGCTGGCTGCAGAGCTTCTCGAACGTCCCCGGCTCCGAAGCCACCTCGCGCGGGGCCTATCTCACCGCCGAATGGTACAAGGGCAAGTACGGCACCTCGATCCGCCTGCTCGGGCTCGACCAGGACAATTCGATGGCGCTGCCACGCGCGATCGTCATGCACCCGGCGTGGTACGTCGATGCGATGATGGTCGAAAAGTGGGGCAAGCTGGGCCGCAGCGAAGGCTGCTTCGCGATGAGCACGAGCGACTTCAACGAAGCGCTCTGGCACTTGTCCGGCGGCCGACTCCTGTTCGCCGACCGCATCGGCGAAGGCTAGAGTGGTTTGGGATCCGATTCCATCGGATTAACCACTCTAAGTTTTTGGTTTATCGCATTTTCCGAGTCATCAGGCGATTCCACCTGATTAGAAAATGCTCCAAAACTCAACGCTGCGTTGAGGCACGGCGATTAGACACCCTGCCGCCGCGATGATACGGCTGCGATCATGGACATGACCGTGGCGACCGACGCGGCCGGCCCCCTTACCGGCGAGATCGAAGGTGCGGACTGGCCCGAGTTCGGCTGGATCGACGATGTGCGCCCCGCGCTGGCCCAGGCCCTTGCCGCCGGCCGCCCCGCCGCCCTCGCAACGCTTTACAAAGTCGCCGGCAGTGCCCCGCGCGGACCCGGCGCGCAGATGCTGTTCACCGCCGGCGCCGATGGCAAGGTCGCGGCCAGCGGCTATTTCTCGGGCGACTGCATCGAGGGCGACGTCGCCAGCCATGCCGGCCGGGTGCTCGCCGATGGCGCGCCGCGACGGCTGCATTACGGCATGGGCAGCCCGTGGATCGACTTGCGCCTGCGTTGCGGCGGCGCGCTCCACGTCCTGATCGAGCGCGTCGCGCCCGATGCTCCCGCCGCTCAAGCGCTGCTCCGCAACGCCGCCGAGCGCCACTCGTGCGCCTGGATCACCGACGGCCTCGCCCAAAGCGTGAGCGAGGACACCGGCCCCTTGCTCGACTTTGCCGACAACCCGTTCCGCATCTTCCGCCGCTTTGATCCGCCGCGCCGGCTGATTGTCTCGGGCGGCGATCCGGGCGCACTCGCGGTCGCCCAACTCGGCGCGATGGCGCAGTTCGAAACCGTGGTGCTGCGCCCCGGCGGCCCGCACGCGCCGCCACCGTTCCCGGTATCGCGCTACTTGCGCGAAGAGCCCATCCACGCGCTCGCCCACCTCAAGATCGACGCCTGGACCGCGTACCTGGGCGCCACGCACGAGGACGAGCACGACCTCGGCGGCTGCTTGGCCGCCTTGCGCGGCGGCGCGGGCTACGTCGGCATGATCGGCGCCCGCTCGCGCGCGGGGCAGCGCCTCGCCGCACTGGAAGCGGCGGGCGCGACGGCGCAGGAACTCGCCGCCTTGCGACTGTCTCCCGGCGTTCCCGGCCTCGGCAAGTCGCCCTGGGAAGTCGCGACCGGGATCATGGCGGAGATCATGCAGGCGCTGAACCCGGCGCGCGAGCGGGCTTGACTGGCTACGTCGCTCTCGTCCTCGCGGCAGGCCGCGCGACGCGGTTCGGCAGCGACAAGCTGCGCGCGCCGCTGGACGGCAGGCCCCTGCTCGACCACGCGATCCACGCTGCCCGCGCCGCGCCGGTCGACCGGGTGATCCTCGTCACTCGGCGCGGCATGGACGCAGGCGCATGGCCCGGCCTTCCCCCGGTGGACGTGCTGGACATCGACAGCGACGCCTTGTCGCAGACGCTGAAGGCCGGGATCGCCGCCGCCCACGGCGCGGCGGGCGCATTCGTGTTCCTCGGCGACATGCCGCGCATCCCGCACACCGTAGCCGCAAGCCTCGCCAGCGCGATCGGCCCCGCTTATGCCGCCATACCGCGTCACGGCGGACGTCCCGGACACCCCGTGCTGCTTTCGGCCAGCGCCTTCGCGGACATCGCCGCGCTTACCGGAGACGAAGGCGCCGGCCGCCTGCTGCGGCTGCGCGACGACGTGACCTTCGTCGAGTGCGCGGACCCGGCCATCCATTTCGACGTCGACCGGCCCGAGGACCTGCGCAGAGCCTAGCCGCCGCTCCAGCGCCTACTTGGGCGTTGCGGGTGCGACCGCAGGCGTGCCGGATACCGGCTCGGTGGGCGCTGGCGCGGCCGGGGCCAGCCCGGTCGAACTGGGGATCGACAACGTCGGCTGGGCCGCCGTGGTTCCGGGGGCGGCGTTGTCGTTCACGTGCGGCGCGATCGACGGCAGGACCGGGTCGGCAATCCCCTTCCGGGCGCGCCAGGCGGCGCTGTGGAGGGCATCGATCTCGGCCTGGCGGCGCTTCAGGTAGAAGTCGCGCGTCGCCACGTAGGGGTCGGCGGTCTGGCGGCTGGCAGTGATCTGCTCGTCGAAGGCGACGCGGTCGTTCATCGCTTTCACGACGCCGGTGGCGATGCCGTAGACCGGCTTGTTGAACGGACGGCCGATGACGGTCGGCAGGACCGACAAGTCCAGCACACGGCCGATCAGGTCTCGCGCCGTGGTGGGGCCGATCACGGGGAGGAACAGGTACGGGCCGTTGCCGATGCCGTGATAGGCGAAAGTGTTGGCGAAACCGTTCTGGCGATAAGGCAGGTGGAACGGCTTGCGCTTGGCCATGTCGAACAGGCCGGCAACGCCGATCGTGCTGTTGATGCCGAAACGTCCCAGTGTTTCCAAGGCCTTGCCCGGCTTCAACTGCAGCAGGTAGTTCAGGAAGACGATCGGCTCGGCCAGGTTGATGAGGACGTTGCGCAGGCCGTTGCGCACGGGCGTGGGCACGATCTTTTCGTAGCTGCCAGCGACCGGCGCGACGACCGCCTTGTCGATCACGGTGATCGCCTCGAAAGTCGCCGCGTTGATGCCGGAAAGCGGGTCGGCCCGGACGTGGCGGGGGTTGGCGTTGACGATGATGACGGTATCGCCCTCCGGTCCTGCCGGAGCGGCTTGAGCGGCCGGATCCTGCTCCGGCGCACCTGCAACCGGGGCTTGGGCCTCTACGGCAGTGGGCTCTGGCGGCAGGGCCGGAGCTGGCGTTTGCGTAGGCGTGGATGCGACGACTTCATGCGCCCCCTCCAGCTTCCCGCTGTCCTGGGAAACAGGATCGGCACTGGCGAGCATCATCGCCGCCGTCAAAATCGATACGCCCAATCAACGCGTCCCTTATCGTAATCGCTGCTGCAATCGTCACTGGAATTTCTGCGAAATCCGACCGACTCCGCTCGTGAAATACTTACGGCAAAAACAGACCTCGAATACCCCAAATCTTGGTGCTCACAACGGCACCTAGCCGGTCTTCAACGACACCTGCGCCCCGTGATGGGACCAAACGCACGGAAATAGAGAGCGCTGCAGGACCTCGTGCAAAAAAGATCGCGCCGCCATTTTTACGAGTGCCAAAACGACCGCGGGACCGGCAGGGCCTTCCCCACCGATCCCGCAATCGCAACCCCGGCAGGGAGCCGGCCGAGCCTTAGCCCGGCGCCGCCGTCACTGACTTTGCCGGGGCAAAGTGCGCAGCGCCGTCACGATCGAGCTGGCCGAGACGCCGACCTGCCGCCGCGCGCCGAAGTGCATCTGCGCCAGCCACTCGCTCACCAGGTCTACCCCCTTCTGCGTGAGCGCGACGGTGATCCGCCGCGCGTCGGAAGGGTCGTTCCGGCGCTCCACCAGCCCGTTGCTCACCAGCGCCAGGACGTGGTCGATCGCGGTGGTGGTGGGGTAGGACGAAGCGGCGCAGACATGCGCGGCGGTCACGCCGTCGCGGCCCTTGTGCTTGTAGAGGTCGAGCAGCATCAGCCAGCCGCATTCCTCGATGTCCGGGGCGACCTTGCGGCGCACCGCGATCGCGTCGATGTAGACCTGGACGTTGTCGACGTCGCCCTCGATCTCGGCGTGGTCGCCCAGGGCGTTGTGGAGTTCAGCCCTCAATTCGTCGATCTTCAGCACCGCGCATCTCCCGCGAAGGCGTCCTGCGCTGGTCGAGCAGCGGACCGATGCACAGCACCAGCAGTTCCGGAATGCTCCAGACCCCCGAAATCGCCTTGAACAGCAGCGGCGAGTTCGGCGCGAACTGCCACGCCAGGAACGACAGCACGCTCAGCATGTGGAACGCGCATATCCACAGCGGCCAGTAGCGATTGCTGCGAAGGGCGACGTAGGCCAGCCCGGCGAGCAGGATCGCGTCGACGATAATCGTCGCATCGGGCAGCGAGAGCAGGTGCTTGAGCGTGGTGGCGCCGAAGTACGTCGCCACTGCGGCAACGAGAAACATCAGGCATGTTCTGCGTCCTTCCCAACCGCCGTATGCCAGCGCGGGCACGCAAGCGGCGATCATCAGCAGGATGAAGGTGATGTTGAGAAGCATGACCTTGAGTTTAACCTTTGAAGGCCGCCGTCAAGGTCAGCTTCTCAACCGTTATGGATCAGGCTTGCGCCATCTCGGCCGATTTCAGCACGCCGCTCGGGGAATCGTCGCCCAGGCAGCCCCAGTCCGTTTCGCGATACTGCGACTCGCCCTTGATGACTGCCAGCTTGCGGTGCATCTGGACCATGTCCTTGCGGCCTTCGACGAGCTTGGAAAAGCCCGCTGCGGCCGAATCGAGCGCGCTCTGAAGATGGGCGGGCGGGACCACGGAGACGGCATTGGTTTCCATGATCGTCGCGGCCAGACGCGCGGCGTCGAACAGCGCGGTGTCGACGCTCTTGAACATGCTCGAGATTTCTGTGGCGACTGCACGGCCGCCAGCTTCCGAAAGGCGCATATAACTTCTCCGTTGCGTGAAGCACGCTGAGGTTGCTGTGTTGTAAGGTTCACCTGCCCAGCAGGCTGAGGATCCCGACCATGGTCGTCACGATGGCTGCGAGCACGACGACCGAGACGAGACCGATCTGTCCCATCGCCGCGATACGCTGTGCCACCGTCAGGTCATGGCGAGGCCCCCCGACCGGAGGAAGCTTCAACAGCGAGGCGGGGGTCCGCAACCCGGACGAGGGGTGTCCGAGGAGTTGCGGTTCCGTCTCGCCGAGGTTCGCTCCCACCGGCTGAGTGGCTTGTGCCCCACCTCGGCCGGCAGCGTCGAGAGCGTTCGGGGTACTAGGTAGCCGCTCCCTACTCGCTGAAATGTCGAGGAAAATTCGCGCCGCATCAGCGCGGCTCGAAACGCCCAGCTTCATCAGCAGGTCGGCGACGTGATTGTCGATCGTCTTGTAGGAAAGCCCGAGGCGCGCGCCGATCTCCTTCGACGACAAGTGCCGGGCGACCAGCGACAGGACTTCGTACTGCCGGGTCGACAGTTTTTGACGTAGCCCGGCGTCGGTCCACTCCTGCATCGGCCCTTGCACCCTGCCCTCTGGCATTTGTCCGTGTAAGATTCGGGTGAATATCAAAAGCGCGCGGTTTGCAACTTTTTACACTGCGGCGGGGCACGACGAAGGTCTGGAGGGGGCCAAATAGTCCCTCTCCCCTTCAGGGGAGAAGGTTGGGAGAGGGGCATCGCGCAGCCTTACCCCTCTCAACTGCGGCTAGCGAGCAAGCTCGCAATCCCTCGTATCTCTCTCCAGAAGGGGAGAGAGCAGCCCGCACTTGAGTCGTCATCCCGGCGCAGGCCGGGATGACGGGAAAAATTGGAAGGGGCCGGCGTTCCCGAAACAGCCTGGCCCCTCCCCGAACTCACTCGTCGTCGTAACCGTCCTCGGCGACATCCTCGTCCTCGTCCGGATCGAGGTGCTCGAGCGGATCGAGACCAAGGTCGGCGACGACCTCGATCTTGGTGGCCGCGACGACCACCTCCTCGCCGTCTTCCAACTCGATCACGGTGGTTTCGCTGTCCTTGCCGGCCGCGACGCTCACCACGTCGTCGCCGTCGATCTCGATTTCTTCCCCATCGGGGGTCTCAAAGGTAGCCTGGGCCATTGCTTGCTCCTGTCATCGCCGCCTGTCGAACTCGATAGCCCCTGGATCGTTCCTACCGAAACCGGTGTTCAGACCGGAAAATTTGCGTCGACCAGAAGCCGGGTGAATTCCTCGGGCTCGGCGACGAGGCCCTGCCCTGCGGCGACCGCCTGCGCATCGCTCCACGTCACCGCGATCCGCGCGGGCATGTCGGGCGCGAAGTTCATCCGCAGCGCGACGATCTCGCTCCACGAGGCCATCGTCTGGTAATCGCGCTGCAACTGCGGCGCCTTCGCCTCCAGCGCCGCGAGGCGCCGGGCATCGAGCGCGCCGATGGCCTGAAGGACATAGCAATCGAGCAGTTCCAGAAACGGTTTCCCGTCGTAGCGCATCATCGCGTCGATCTCCCAAGGCCTGTCCCGTCGCGCAGGCCCCATCGATCCCGGTCGAACCGCGATGGTCGTTGCGCTGCGATAAAGGGCAGACCGTTCCTTCGTAGGCCCTTACAACCAAACGAGGAAACGGGAAAGTGTCGGTGCGGCGAAGCTCCGTAACTGGCGGCGCCACGTCAAGTCGATACTGTATCGAAACGGATGCATCTATGTCGCGCCAAGGTTGCGGTCGTGTACGGCCGCCCGTTGCATCTTGTCGCGGTTCGGGCGGCGGCCGGTCATCCGCTGGTAGAACCGGGAGAAGTATGAACAGTCGGAAAATCCAAGCTCTTCCGCGACTTGCACGATACTGGCATTGGTGAAGCACAACAGCCGCTGGGCATCGAGCACGAGCCGGGCGTGGAGAAGTTCGGTCGGCGTGCGGTCCAGCGCGCGGCGGCAGATGCGGGTGAGCGTGCGCGGCGTCGTGCCCAGATGCTGCGCGTACCAGGCGACGCTGCGATGTTCGCGCAAGTGCAGTTCGATCAGCGTGCGAAAGCCCGCCAGCCGCTCCTCGTCGGCGGCGCCCGCCGCGTCCGCCCGCCTGCCTTCGCTGTCTCGGGCCGGCAGCGAGCGGACCAGCGCTTCGGCCAGCGTCAGGAAAAGCGGCTGCGGCGCACGCCAGTCCGCCTGGATCGCCAGCATCTCGCCGCACAGCCACGTGATCCGCGCGAGGTCGGCGGCGGGGATCGTCCCGCAGGCTCCGTGGGTGAGCAGCCGCAGCAGGGCATCGTCGCCGCCCTGCCCGCGCCCCGCGAAGTCCGCCGACAGCGACAGCACGTAGCCCGACGTCTCGGGCGTGAAGCGAAAGCCGTGCACCGCGCCGATCGGCACCGCCATGTAGCACGGCGCGTCGAGGATCCGCACGGTGCCATCGCACTGGAACGCGACTTGTCCGCTGGTGACCAGAAGTGCCTGGACGCTCTGCACGTGCCGGTGCGGCGCGATCTCCCAGTCGTAGAGCGAACTGCGCGAGGCGATCGTCTCGATATGCGCGAATTCCGCCGGTCTCGCATCGGTGCCCTCGGCCGCCGCCTCGCCATAGAGCAGGAATGTCGGAATCACGCTGTGCGGCATGGGGCTGTCCGAAAAGTACCAATGAATTGACGCGCCCGTCTCTTCTCCCGACCCGCGCGGCTTGTCAATTGTGGCCGTGTTGCGAACGCGCCGTTCCAGAGCGCGCCGCTTGCGGAGACTTCCCATGCGTACCCAAGTAGCCATCATCGGTGCGGGCCCCGCAGGCCTGCTGCTCGGCCATCTCCTCAAGGCCGAGGGCATCGACTGCGTCGTGCTCGAACGCCAGACCGGCGCTTACGTGCTGGGCCGCATCCGCGCCGGCGTGCTCGAACAGGGCACCGTCGACCTCGTCGAGCGGCTGGGCCTCGACGCGCGGATGAAGGCCGAAGGCCTGCCGCACGATGGCTTCAACCTCGCCGATGGCGAACGCCTGATCCGCATCGACATCAAGGCGCTGACCGACAAACAGGTCATGGTCTACGGCCAGACCGAGCTGACGCGCGACCTCATGGAAGCCGCCGAACCGCGCGGCCTCGAAGTGATCTACGAGGCCGCCGACGTCGCCCCGCACGACATCGAAAGCGACGCGCCCTTCGTCACCTACACAAAGGACGGCGTGGCGCAGCGCGTCGACGCGCGCTTCGTCGTCGGCTGCGACGGGTTCCACGGCCCTTCGCGGCGGGCGATCCCGGACAGCGTCGCCCGCAGCTTCGAGCGGGTCTATCCGTTCGGCTGGCTGGGCATCCTGGCCGACGTGCCGCCGTGCAACCACGAACTGATCTACGCCAACCACGAACGCGGCTTCGCGCTCGCCTCGCAGCGCAGCCTCGTGCGCAGCCGCTACTACGTCGACGTTCCCGTGACCGAAAAGGTCGAGGACTGGAGCGACGAACGCATCTGGGACGAGCTGGCGGTGCGCCTGGGCCCCGAAGCGGCGGCCCACATGACGCGCGGTCCCTCGATCGAGAAGTCGATCGCGCCCTTGCGCTCCTACGTGTTCGAACCGATGCGCCACGGCAGCCTGCTGCTCTGCGGCGATTCGGCGCACATCGTCCCGCCGACCGGCGCCAAGGGCCTCAACCTCGCCGCCAGCGACGTCCATTACGCCGGGCAGGCCCTCTCCGCATTCTTCGCCCGCAACGACGTCGACGCCATTCCCGGCTATTCGATCAAGGCGCTGGCGCGGGTGTGGAAGGCCGAGCGGTTCAGCTGGTCGCTGACCCGGCTGATGCACCGCTTCCCCGAGGACGGTCCGTTCGAGCGCCGCATGCAGGTGGCCGAACTCGACTACATCGCCAGCAGCGAAGTCGCCCGCCACGCGATCGCGGAGAATTACGTGGGGCTGCCGGTTTAGGGGGTGGGATACATTCGGTGAGCCCTGCGCAACGCCGCAAACGAGCCCGCGCTTAGTTCAAACCGCCCCCGCCCCCAGCACACCGCGCAGGGCCTCGACCGAGTATGGCTTGCGCAGCAGTTCGAAGCCGTGGCCGCCTTCCTGCGCGAGGACGTGGCTGTAGCCGCTGGTCAGGACCACCCGGACGCCGGGCCATTGCGCCCCGATGCGGCGCGCGAGGTCCAGGCCGTTCATGCCCGGCATGATGACATCGCTGAACACGAGATCGATGCTGTGCGCCGCCGTCTCCAGCACGCCGAGCGCCGCCTCGCCGTTCTGGACCCAGGTGACGTGCTGCCCCAGTTCCTCGAACAGCATGCGGGCGAAATCGCCGACGGTCTCGTTGTCCTCGACCAGCAGGACGCGCCGGGCGGCGATCGGCCGCAGGTCCAGCGTGGTTGAGCGACCCGGCGAGGGCGCGGCGCTGCGTTCGCGCGGGAGGTAGAGCGTGAACGCGGTGCCGCCCTCCCCGCTCTGGACGTCGATCTCGCCGCCCGACTGCTTGGCGAAGCCGTGGACCTGGCTGAGCCCCAGGCCGGTGCCCTTGTTGATCGCCTTGGTGGTGAAGAACGGCTCGAAGATGTGCTTGAGCGCATCGGGCTCGATGCCGCCGCCGCTGTCGGCCACGCGCACCGCGACGAACGGCCCCTCGGCGGGGCCATGGCCGCGCACGGCGGGCAAGCCCTCGGCGATGCGGCAGGAGATCGCCAGCCGCCCGCCGGCCGGCATCGCGTCGCGGGCGTTGACCACCAGGTTCAGCAGTGCGGTCTCGAACTGGCTGGCGTCGGCGTTGACCACCGCGCCGGCTCCTGCGTCCATCGTCACCGCGATTGCCCGGCCCACGCTGGTCTCGATCATCTGCGCCATGCCGAGGATGCGGGTGCCGACATCGAACACTTCGGGATTGAGCGGCTGGCGGCGCGCGAAGGCGAGCAATTGTGCGGTCAGCGTCGCGGCGCGGTCGGCGGTGTCGGAGATCGCCTCGATGTAGCGCTGGCGCTTTTCCTCGCTGAGCGTGGGCATTCGCAGCAGGTCGGCCGAGGCGCGGATCACCGTGAGCAGGTTGTTGAAATCATGCGCGACGCCGCCGGTCAGCCGGCCGACCGCCTCCATCTTCTGCGCCTGGGCCATCGCCTCGCGCGCCCGCTCTATCTCCTGCTGCGCCTGCCAGCGCTCGGTCAGGTCGCGCGTCACTTTGGCGAAGCCGACCAGTTCGCCCGCCTCGTCGTGGATCGGATCGATCAGCACCCCGGCGCGAAACCGGCTGCCGTCCTTGCGCACGCGCCAGGCCTCGACGTCGTACTTGCCTTCCGTCAGCGCTAGGCGCAGCGCGCGCTCGGGCTCTCCGGCGGCGCGGTCCTCCTCGGTGTAGAACCGCGAGAAGTGCTCGCCGACGATCTCGGCGGCGGTGTAGCCCTTGATCGCCTGCGCGCCCGCGTTCCAGTTGCTCACGCGACCGGACACGTCGAGCATGTAGATCGCGCAGTCCTTGACCCCTTCGACCAGCAGGCGGAACTGGCGCTCGCTGTCGAGCAGCGCCTTTTGCGCCGCGCGCCGCTCGGTGATGTCGCGGGTGATCTTGGCGAAGCCGATGACGCTGCCGTCCTCGCCCCGTACCGGGTCGATCACCACGCTGGTCCAGAACCGCGTCCCGTCCTTGCGCACGCGCCAGCCTTCGGCCTCGAAGGTGCCGTGCTGCGCCGACGCCGCCAGCGCCCGCTCCGGCAGGCCGGCAGCGCGATCCTCGGGCGTGTAGAACCGCGAGAAATGTTCGCCGATGATCTCCTGCGCGGTGTAGCCCTTGAACCGCTCGGCCCCGGCATTCCAGCTGGCGACGTACCCCTCGCGATCGAGCAGGTAGATCGCATAGTCGCGCACCGAATCGAGCAGCAGCTCGAGCCGGCGCGTGGTGCTGATCGCATCGAGGTTTCCGGCTACCACTGGCTGTTCAAGCTCGCCCCTGGCGCCGGTCCCATGCCGGCGCATCCCGCCAGCCTAGGCGATCTTTCGAGGCCTGTCGTCGCCGTTATGGCGACGACTTGACTCTCCAAAGCCCGTCGCCATCGCGGCGTCACCCCGCAGAAGGCACGGCGCCTTCGTTCACGCCGTTGTTGACGCGGGCGACGGCGATGCTGGTGAGGTTGAGGATGCCGCGCGCGGTGACGCCCGGCGTCAGCACGTGGATCGGCTGCGACAGGCCCAGCAGCATCGGCCCGACGGTGGGCGAGCTGGACGAGGCCGCCAGCGCGGTCAGCGTGATGTTCGCAGCATCGAGGTTGGGCATGACGAGCAGGTTCGCCGCGCCCTCGAAGCGCGAATCGGGCACCAGCTTCTCGCGCAGCGCCTGGCTGAGCGCGGCGTCGGCGTGCATTTCGCCATCGACCAGCAGGTCGGGCGCGGCGGCGCGTACCAGCGCCGCAGCGGCGCGCATCTTGCGCGCGCTCGGGCTATGCGAGGAGCCGAAGTTCGAGTGCGACAGCAGCGCCACCTTGGGGTCGAGCCCGAAGCGCAGCACCGCGTCCGCCGCCAGCACGGTCATTTCCGCGATCTGCTCGGGGGTTGGATCGGGCACCATGTGCGTGTCGGTCAGGAACAGCGCGCCGGCATCGAGGATCAGGCCGGACAGCGCGTAGACGCGGCTGACGCCCGGCGCGCGCTCGACGACGCGCAGGACGTGTTCCACCTCGCCCCAGTATTCCGAATTGCCGCCGACCAGCGCCGCATCGACCTTGCCGGTGCGCAGCAGCATCGCGGCGGTGACGGTGGGCCGGCGATGGACGTGGCGAACGACTTCGGCGGCGGGCACGCCGCGGCGCCCGGCGACGGTGCGGTACGCCTCGACCAGTTCGCCCAGTACCGCGTGGTCGGTCTCGGGGTCGAGCACGTCGACGTCCTCGTCCAGCTTGAACGACAGGCCCAGCTCGGGCAGCTTCTGTTCGAGGATGCGGCGGCGGCCGACCAGCGTGGGACGCACCATGCCTTCGCTCAGCGCATCCTGCACCGCGCGCAATACGCGCTCGTCCTCGCCCTCGCCATAAGCCACGCGGCGCTGCGAGCCGCGCGCGGCGTGGAACACCGGAAGCATAAGCTGGCCCGAACGGGCGTTGCCGGTTTCCAGCGAGCGCTTGTATTCCTCGAGGTCGAGCGTGCGGGTGGCGACGCCGGTGTCCATCGCCGCCTTGGCGACGGCGGGCGCGATCTCGGCGATCAGGCGCGGATCGAACGGGGTGGGGATGATGTATTCGCGGCCGAACACCAGCTTTCGCCCGCCATAAGCCTGGGCGACGCTGTCGTGCGCGGGCACGCGGGCGAGCGCGGCGATCGCCTCTGCCGCCGCGGCCTTCATCGCCTCGTTGATCTGCGTCGCGCCGGCATCGAGCGCGCCGCGGAAGATATAGGGGAAGCACAGGACGTTGTTGACCTGGTTCGGATAGTCCGAACGCCCGGTGGCGACGATCGCGTCGGGGCGTGTCTCGTGGACCAGTTCGGGGCGAATCTCGGGCTCGGGATTGGCGAGCGCGAAGATCAGCGGGGCGTCGGCCAGCAGCGGCAGCCACTCCGGCTTGAGCACGCCGGGGGCGGACAGGCCGAGGAACACGTTGGCGCCAGGCAGCACGTCGGGCAGCGAGCGCGCGTTGGTGTCGCGGGCATAGCGCGCCATGTTGGGCAGCATGCCCTCGCGGCCCGAATGGATCACGCCGTCCTTGTCGGTGAGCGTGACGTTCTCGATCCGCAGGCCCATCGTCACCAGCAGGTCGACGCAGG
>Ga0247734_1001263_pt1 | contig 19535 bp, 14 predicted proteins | sample UWRJL103311B2_FD_180933 | JGI IMG/M metagenome (GOLD analysis project Ga0247734, IMG submission 180933) | Plant litter microbial communities from Arlington Agricultural Research Station in Wisconsin, United States - UWRJ-L103-311B-2 | ecosystem: Environmental > Terrestrial > Plant litter >... | reverse complement strand
AGCGGCCCCGCCGGGGGCGCCGGCCCGCGTTTCGACGGTGCCTGCCACTCCGGCCTGTGCGGCCGGCGGCTTGGCCGCGGCCATGGGCGCAGCGACTGTGGTCATGCGATCTTCGACTTGCGTGGCCGTCTGGGCCTGTGCCGATGTCATGGATACGATCGATGCGGCTGTTGCTAGCATAATGGCGTTGGAACGCTTCATGACGTTTCTCCTGTTGCCATGACAGCTTTGCGCCTTGCAGGCCCAACGCTCCATCAGCATTCGCCTATCACAGTAATCTGGTAAATCGTTCATCGTAGGGCAAGGTTGCAAATCCGGACCGCAGCGCATTGGAATAGGCGCCGATCAAAAAGGGCGACCTCGGTCGACGCCGGACAGCAGGCTGATGCCGTGGAACTGAATCCGGCCAGCAAATCAGCCGATCGCGCAAGCCGCATAATCTGCGGCCTGCTGACCCCGCTTACGCTAGGGGAGCCATAAGGTTCCTGACGTGCACCAGGCGATCGGATAGATGACCCATGTCTTTCCGGAGCTGTTCTGGAAGATTGATCCAGGAGAGGGATCCCAACCTCTCCCCGGCGGGCGCATGTACTATCCCCTGAACGTCAGTCCTCCGTTCACCGACCACACTTGCCCATTCACCCAACTCGCGTCGTCGGAGAGGAGGAAGGTGACCGTGTTCGCGATGTCCTCCGGCTTGCCGAGACGATTGCTCCGGGTCGCGGCGAGAAAGGTGTCGACGGTTTCCTGGGTCTGTGCCGCGCGAAGTGCTTCGGTGAGGACTGCGCCGGGCGCGACCGCGTTACAGCGAATTCCACGGCGGCCACAAAGAGATGCGGTGTGACGACACAGTGCATCCACGGCTGCCTTGGAGCTCGCATATGCAGGAAATTGGGCTCCAGGATCGTTGTAGTGGGATGACGCCGAACTCGTGAGAACAATGCTGCCGGCGCCCGCATTCAGCATATGGGGCAGGGCCTCACGGATGAGAAGACCGTATCCAATCACATTGACGCGGATCGTATGTTCCCATGAAGCTGCGATCATCGCGTCGACCGACCGATCGTTTTCCAGAACCTCCGTTCGGATGTCAGCTGCGTTGGCATGGAGGCCATGCAGCGAGCCGAAGTGGTCGACAGTCCGTTTTACGAGATCGACGATCGAGGCTTCATCTGATTGATCGTATTGCAGGGCGATCGCGGATCCGCCCCGTGAATTGATAGCTGCAGCCTGATTATCGGCACCATCGCGATTGATGTCCGCGACCACCACGTGAGCTCCCTCTTCGGCGAGACGAGTTGCCGTCGCCGCTCCGATCCCCCCTGCAGCGCCTGCCACAAGGACAACTTTACTTTCAAGTCCACGCATGAAAACTCTCCCAACGCTCAGAAGTGGTGATCTTATGGTCTTCGAAATTGTTTGTGCGCCTAGCTCGTCGGCCTCATCCAGGTGACACGAGACTGCTCGCTAGTAGTTGAAGGCCAACGTGAAGCCGTACGTCGCTGGCATCCCAGCCGCTCTCGTTGTCAGATCGGTGACCCGGATGACGCTTGCGACGTAGTAGTTATCGAAAACGTTGCGTCCCCAGACATAGCCCCGCCATTTTCCATCGCTGCTCGCGATACCAGCCTGAAGGTCGGTAAGGCTGTAGGGCTTGAGCGCTGCTATTGGAACTTCTCCCAAGAGCCCATACGACACGCTCTGATATGTAACGTTGGCAGCGGCGAAGCCTTTAAGATGGTCGTCCAGGGGCCATTCGTACCGAGCATTTCCGGTTAGTTGCCACTTCGGCGCGAACGGTAGTGCAGTGCCGTTGAAGTCCTGGACCTCCGCGGACACATTGGTGTCGGTGTAGTGGCCGAGGATTTCCGATTTGATGTAGCTTCCTGCCGCACTGAGCGACAGTCCGGTGAGGGGCGTCGCCGTGATCTGGAGTTCTCCGCCGTAGATACGCGCCTTGGGGACATTAACGAGCCGGGCAATGGGGCCTACCGCAGCATCGACATAAGTTCCCAATACCTGCTTGTCCCGATAGTCATAGTAAAATGCGGCACCGTTCATTTGGACCGCGCGATCGAACAATTTCGTCTTGAACCCAGCTTCATAGGCGAGGACAGATTCTTGTTTCGTCGGAATGTAAGTGGTCGAGAACACGCCGCCGACGCTCGAGAAGGATCCACCCTTATAACCCTTCGAAACGTTGGCGTAGAGGATTGTGCCCGGACTTGCTTGATACTGCACACCCGTTCGCCAGGATACATTGTGCTCGTGCAATGGCGCCCGGTAGTCCGTGAACGTCAGCGTGGCAGGGTCGATGCTTGTGCAATTGCCTGCCCCGGGGGCGGCGACGGGCGGAAGTCCGCCCGCCGCGCGAAGACCATTGTTGAGCAGCGCGGTAAGCACCGCGGATGCATTGCCATCGCCATTGTCGGCACTGCACTGCACCGCGTCGAGGTTCGATTGGGTGAAGCGAATGCCGCCTTGAATAGCCAACTTCGAGGTGAGATTGAGTTCGGCGTTGCCGAAGACCGCGAAAATGTCGTCCTCCTGCCGCGATCGACCCTGCAGGGATGTCCAGACAGGCGCACCCAGTCCGACAAAGGCATTCGACAAAGTCGCTCCGGCGATGTTTGTCTGCTCAGTATCGGTTGTAAGATCGTGGGTATAGGTGACGCCTGCGACGGTGCTCAAGCTACCGGTTTTTCCTGCGAGCCGAAATTCCTGAGACACAGTGGTCGACTTGCCGAACTGGTAAATCGAGAAATCGTCAACAACGGCGGTTCCGCTACCATCGTAATCCTGATTCACCTTCAGTCTGACAAAATTCGTAAGCGAAGTTGCTGTCCAGGCGTCGCTTACGTCATAATCGAGGCGAAGGGTTGCCTGCGATAGATTGTTGTTCCGCTCGAATGATCGGTTCGGGTCCCAGTCGGCTGCGCGGTTGTTGTGCGCGGCTAGAGGGTAGTTCTCAAGTCCGTGAAGCCCAATCAAAGAAGGTATCGACGGATTGATCCGGATGAGCTGGGACGCTTGCATATCTGACTGATCGACCCAGCGTACTAACGTGAGTTGGGCGCGGAGATCGGGCGACGGGTTCCATGCAAGGATCAGGCGTCCGTTGGTAAAGTCTTGCTTCCCCATACTGTCGTTCCGAGTGTAGCTTTTTTGCCAGTCGCCGTGACCGAGATGCTGGACCGCCAAACGGGCGTTGAGCGTGCTGGTGATCGGACCGCTGACGTAACCATCGATATCGGCTTCGTTGAAGCGCCCGTAGGTGAAGTTGCCGCCAAAGGCGAGTTCGGACGTTGGCTTGTTCGCGATGTAATTGATCGCGCCTCCCGTAGAGTTGTTGCCGAAAAGCGTTCCTTGCGGACCTTTCAGAACCTCCACACGTTCGACATCAAATCCTGCTCCCTGTGCTTCCATTGCAAAGGGGAGAGCTGCCTCATCGAGGTAAACGGTGACAGCGGGTCGAGCCGCTAGAGCGACGTCGTTATAGCCGACACCCCTCAGGGTATAAACCGGGGTTCCGGTATTGCTTAGGCCGGCGCTAAACCCGGGAGTGATCTTGACGAGATCGCTTACGTCTTTGATCCCCTGCGTCTTCAGCTGGTCCCCGCTTGCGGCCGTGATCGACATCGGAACCCGATTGATGCTCTGGGCGCGCTTTTGCGCGGTAACGACGATCTCGCCGGCGCCTGCGCTTTCGCTGGTGGGTGCTTGTGTCGTCGAAGCCGCCGTCGATCCCGGCGAAGCTTGTTCCATCATACCCTGATCCTGCGCGTACGCTTCCCCCGAAGCGGCCATGATTGCGATCATCGCGCTGCCGACAAGACTAACTTTGCCCTTCATCGATGCAATCCTCTCCTGCTTCCTTGAGCCTCTTGAAGGGGCGCGGAAGTTCATATTGACGACACTGATATCGTCAAGTCGAAGTTAAGAGTCAACAAATATCATATACCTGATGCGGCATTCGTAATTATGAAATAATTTGAGGTGCTGTTTGCTCTATCCCCGATACCGTGAGGTCAGTAAGCGCCTACGGAAGCCGACGTTGACGTATGGCTATTTAGCCTTGCGTGGTCGCGGCGCCCATTTTTGGCGAGTGCCGCGAAGCGGGCGTGGATCACCGCGATGTTGGGCTGAACGTGAGCGTCATCGTCATCGTCATCGCCATCGTCAAGGGCTTCCAACGGCTCCTCGTGTCATTCATGCGCCGGATCGGTCAGGGCCTCCAGCTTTTCGGCATAGGCGGCATGTTTCGGCAAGCGAGTAAAATAGCGGCGAGGCATCCCCGGATTCGACGAACATCCAGTTGCGACGGCCCAGAGCAACGCCGCGCAGGGCATTTTCGACCGAGTTGTTGCTGACCTCAAGCAGCCCATCGTCGCAATAGCGAATCATCGCCACCAAGCGGTTGAGCGGATAGCGACATGCCTTCGCCTAGGCGTTTTCCAAGACAATCCCTGCATCTAGGCTTGCAGCCATGGCCGCAACGCTGCCAGCTTGGGGAGGGCCTGTTGCTGGCGAACCTGCCCCTGTGCATCGGGCGGCGCTCCCTTGATATCCGTTTGATCGCGAACAATTCGCCGATTGTCGCGACCGCCTCAGCCTCTACTGGCGATGGGTCCTTTTCACACCAGTCCCGATCGACATTCTGCAGTCTGCGGGGCCGCGTCGTGGCGGAGCTCAGAGTGCAGGCTTGCGGCCGTTCAGTACAAATAGCCGAGCAACCAATGTGCTTAGCTCGTGTGAAATATATCTAAATCGCCTGGGAGGCACCATTCGGCACCTCCAGTTGGCCGCGACAATCGGCCGGAGCTTAACAGTTGTTCCGCCGGATGTCGCGACCAGGCTATCTAGAAGAAGCAGGGCAGATCCGCATAAAGATTCAGCTATGGTCGCTCCAGGCTCGGTCAGATCGGATCCCATGTGAACACATCCGCCGACTTGTCCAGACCGTAGAAGTGCGAGCGCAATGCCGGAATTCCGTGATCTGCAATCGATTCTGGGGTCCATCCCTCCGAACGATGGATTGATCGCAGCGGCCGGCTCTGGCTCATGAGGAAAATTTCGTTGGCGCGTACGCAGAAAATCTGCCCGGTGACATCTTCTGCCAAATCAGAAGCAAGGTAGACTGCCAAAGGCGCGATCTTGTTGGCCTCCATCTTCTTAAGTTTTCCGACCCGTTCCTGCTGCTCTGGCGTGTCGGTCGGGATGCTGCTGATCATCCGGCTCCAGGCGAAAGGTGCAAGGCAGTTCGACCGAACATTGTAGCGAGCCATTTCGTTGGCAATCGTGCGCGACATCGCCACGATGCCCATCTTCGCCGCCGCGTAGTTGCCCTGACCGATGTTTCCGATCAAACCAGAGGTCGAGACGATATGCACCAGACTTCCCGACTGCTGCTGACGGAAGTGAGGGAGCGCTGCGCGTGCGATGTGGAAACTGCCGTGGAGATGGACGTCGATAACCGCTTTCCATTCCTCGGGGCTCATCTTGTACAAGAGACGGTCGCGTAGGATACCCGCATTGTTCACGACACCGTCGATGCGCCCGAAGGTATCGATGGCGGTTTGAACGATGCCTTGGGCGTCGTCCCAGTTCGCTACGTTGCCATGATTGAACACCGCACTCCCCCCGGCGGCCTTGATCTCGTCCACGACTTTCTGTCCGGCGGTTAGATCTGAGCCTTCCCCAATGAGCGAGGCTCCGATGTCGTTTACGACGATGCTGGCTCCAGCAGATGCCATGGCAAGGGCGAACTCTCGGCCGATCCCTCCGCCTGCGCCAGTGATCGCGATGACTTTGCCGCTTAACATTCCAGTCTCCTCTATCCGCCCGCACGTTTAATCCGAAAGCCCATCGCGAGCCACCGGGCCAGAGTGAAATTCATATCCGCGTGACAAAATTCGTCAACGCGAATATGCTAGGATTGGAAATGCGGCTTAAAGTGCTCTTTTTATATCGACATCGTCTGCTCTTGACACTACTGCTAGCCTGATAAGATTTCATATATGGGCAGCAATGTACCTCTATATGAAAAAGTGGCTCCATGAACGGTAGGCCGCGAGGATGAGGAGAAACGTGTAATGGCCGGTCATCAAGCGCGGACATCAATCTGTCACTATGATGAGAAGCAGATATTCGTACGCGGCCACAACCTCTGCGACGATTTGATCGGCACCGTTTCGCTAGTCGATTACATTTACATTTTGATCATGGGCCGGTCGCCGTCCGAGGCGGAGAGGGCGATAGTGGAGGCTTCGATCGTGACTTTGGCGGAGCACGGCCTTACGCCGAGCGTCATTGCCGCTCGTCTCACCTATATGGGCGCACCGGAATCGCTGCAGGGGGCCGTTGCGGCCGGTCTACTTGGCGTGGGGGATCAGTTCGTCGGAACGGTCGAATCGGTCGCTCCGCTTCTTATCGAGATCGTCGAGGCTGACGACGGCGCCGAGGCGGCGGCCGAGCGGATTGTCGCTGCCTACCGCGCCGGCAAGAAGCTCGTTCCAGGCTTTGGTCAGCCGCATCATAAACCCGACGATCCACGTTCCCCCGCCTTGTTCGAAGTCGGCGAAAAGCATGGAGTGAATGGTCGCTACGTGGCAGCCTTGCGAACGCTTGGAAAGGCCGTGGACGCGGCCGCGGGCCGCCACCTTACTATCAATGCGCCGGCGGCGATGTCGAGCCTTTTCCTGGAAATCGATATACCTGTGCGACTGATGCGCGGCTTCGTTTTGATCAGTCGTTGCATTGGTCTCATCGGCCATCTGTCCGAGGAGCAGAACACCCCGGCCGGTCGAGCGATGTGGGACGCAGCGGCACATGCAGTTCAGTATGTCGATTCGACTGATTGAAGCCAGAACTGGAGGATCACCTGTGAGTGATGACATTCTGGATATGCTGAAGCGATCCGTCGAGGGCTACGTTGCCAAGGATCCCGAGCGCGTGCGCCGACATCGCGGCGTCTTTCCTTACCATTCAGTGGATGCTTGGGACGAGATGGCTGGTCAGGGCTGGCTTTCCATATTGGTTCCGGAAGCGCTTGGCGGCCTCGGCCTCGGTCTGGCGCCTGCCGCAGAGGTGGCGCGTGTCATGGGCCAAGCTGCCCAAATCGAACCATTTACCGCGGTGGGCGTGTTCGCAGCGGCGCTACTTGCCGGCACCGGGCATCCGACGGCGGCGGATGATCTTGCCATGCTGATGGCCGGCACGCAACTTGTCGGGGTCGCTTGGCAGAACGAGCGCGGATCGATCGAATTGTCTGCCTGTGGTGTGCGCGCTTCGACCACCGAAGGTAAGATTTTACTAAATGGTGTGACCCGCTTTGCGGCGCCTGCGGCAGCTGATGCGTTCGTAGTTCTCGCGAGATGCGATGCCGGTTTAGGGCTTTACTGGGTGCCTTCCGACGCGCCAGGCGTCACAGTTGTGTCTGAACTGGCGGCAGATGGAAGTGCCCTCGCTCGGATTGAACTCCGCGATGCGGAGTGTCGTGGCGAGCTTTCTGGCGGAGCGCAGGCTGAACAGGTCCTCACGCGCGCTCTTGACATGTCGCTGGTCGTCGCCGCGTCGGAGCTGCTTGGCGTTATGGACGGCGCACTCGCGATGACGCTCGAGTTCCTGCGGACGCGCCGGCAGTTCGGTGTGGCGATCGGATCGTTCCAGGTTCTCCAGCATCGCGCCGTCGATCTCTGGATGCAAAGGGAGATCACGGAGGCGGCTGTCAACGCCGCGGTTTCCTTGCTGGAATCCGGTGCGGATACCCCCGAACAAGGGGCGGCCGCGTCCGGGGCCAAAGCTCGAGCCGCGCAGGCTGCTCTCTACGTGTGCGGACAGTCCGTTCAACTCCATGGAGCTATTGGATTCGCCGACGAATACGGTCTCGGATTGTATCTCAACCGGTCGCTGTCACTTGGGGCATGGCTCGGAGGCGCGGCGCAGCATCGTGCTAGGTTCGCATCATACACCCCCTTGGATGTTCGCGATGCCACGGCGTCGGCGGTGGCCGCATGAGCGAGCCCGTCACCTTTGGTGTAGCCCAGGAACAAGATTGGAGCAGCCTGTCGGAGGACGAGTTCCGTTCGGTCGTACGAACCGAGTTCGAGGCTCACTATCCCGAGGCGTTGAGGTACTCGCCTCGCCGCCTCCTATGGTCGGAGAACGGCGATTGGTTCCGCAGGATGGCCCGGAAAGGCTGGATTGCGCCGAATTGGCCGGCGCGCTTCGGCGGGATGGGTCTCGATCCCGCTAAGCTCCTTATATTTCTCGAGGAGCAGGAGCGCTGGGGTATCGGCCGCTTCCAGGATCACGGGGTCCTCATGGTTGGTCCGGTGCTTATGCGCTTTGGAACGGACGATCAGAGATCTCGCTATCTTCCGCCGATACTTAGGTGCGAACAGCGTTGGTGTCAGGGTTATTCAGAGCCCGACTCGGGATCCGATCTGGCTAGCTTGCGAACTGAGGCAGTTCGAGACGGCGATGAATTCGTTATAAATGGTCAGAAGATATGGACGACGATGGCGTATGACGTCGACCATATCTTCGTTCTCGTCCGAACGGATCCTAAAGGTAAGAAGCAGGAGGGGATCAGCTTCTTCCTTGTGGACCTGGCTTCGCCTGGCATCGAGGTTCGAAAGATCCGAGATATCGCCGGACACGATGAGCTCTGCGAAGTGTTCTTCGACAACGTCCGCGTTCACGAGAGGGACCTGGTCGGGGACATCAACCAGGGCTGGACGATAGCCAAGTCACTACTTGGTTTCGAGCGCATCTCACTTGGAAGCCCTAAGCTTCCAGAGTACGGCCTTCAAGTGTTGGCATCCCTCGCCGATGCCTGCGGGTTGGGAGATGATCCTGTCTTCCGTGACAAGTTCTCATCGTTGCAGCTTGATGTCGCACATCTCGGAGCCATTTATGGCCGCTTCGCTAGCCAAGCTGCAAGGGGCGAGCCGTTAGGACCGGACGTGTCGCTGCTCAAGATATTCGCAACTGAACTGTTCCAGCGCATCGCGGATTTGATCATCGAAGTGGCTGGGCCAGCCGGTGGGCTGGCAGGAGAGGTTGCGATGGGAGGCCGCGCCCGAAATCTGCTCGGGCCGTACTTCAAGGCGCGTCCGGCGACGATCTATGGCGGATCGAACGAGATTCAGCGCAATATCATAGCGCGGCAGGTCCTGAATTTGCCGACGCGGTAAGGAGAGCTAAAATGAACGACGAAGAGCGCTATGCCCGATATTCAAGGCTGAAATTCGACCGCCCGCATCCCCAAGTCCTTCGGATCACGTTGGATAACGGCAAGATGAACTCCGCAGACAAGATCATGCATGCGGAGCTGGCCGAGATCTGGTCGGACGTCGATCGTGACCCAACGGTAAATGCAGTCATAATCACGGGCGCCGGAAAGGTCTTCTCTGCGGGCGGCGATTTTGACATGATCGAGAACATGATCGAAGATTTCGACGAACGCGCCAAGAGCTGGAAGGAGGCGCGCGACATCGTTTACGGAGTGATCAACTGCTCTAAGCCCGTCATCAGTGCCATGCGGGGCGTTGCTGTGGGAGCGGGCTTGGTCTGTGGGCTTCTCGCCGACATCTCGATCGCCACCCCCGACTGTCGGTTGGTCGATGGACATACGCGCCTTGGCATCGCGGCTGGAGACCACGCCGCGATCATTTGGCCACTACTTTGCGGGATGGCCAAGGCCAAACTCTATCTGCTGCTCTGCGATCCAATACTTGGTGCGGATGCGGAGAAGATCGGGCTCATCAGCCTTTCGATCGAGGACCAGGAACTTGATGCGAAGTCCATCGAGATTGCCACTCGCCTCGCTACCGGCGCGCAGAGCGCTATTCGTTGGACGAAGTACAGTCTGAACAACTGGTTCAGGCAGGCAGGGCCTATCTTCGATACTTCACTCGCGCTCGAGTACCTCGGGTTGGTGGGGCCTGATCTTCGCGAGGGACTAAGTTCCTATCAAGAAAAACGTCCGCCACAATTCAATCGTCATTCACCACTTTAAGCCTGACCGCACAGGAGGTATCATGGTTGCCTATGTGAAGAGCGGCGTCGCGGAGTTGAGAGACTCCGCAGTATTTTCGCAGATCGAGACCGCCCCGCCAGCGGAGGTCCGAGCGATACAGACGCGAATGTTGAGAGCGCAGCTGGCGTATCTGCAAGAGCATAGTGATCTCTATCGCGTGAAGATGGCCGAAGCTGGCGTGGAATGGTCGGCCATCAAAGAGATCGAGGACCTGTCTCTCGTTCCCTTTACCGTGAAGCAGGATCTTCGAGACAGCATGAAGGCAGTACCGCCGTTTGGCCGCCATCTTGCAGCGAGCATCGATGCGGTCGCTCAGATGCAGGCCTCTTCCGGCACAACAGGAAGTCCTTCATATGTCGCGTTGACGGAGAGTGACATCGCTCGCTGGAACGAAAGCAGCGCGCGCAGTCTCTTCGCCTGCGGCATTAGGCCGGGTGACAGGGTGCTCCACGCCTTGTCTCTCAGCAAGGGTTTCGTGGGAGGGCTGCCCGTCTTCCAGGCCATACAGTACATGGGGGCCTTGGATGTTCCGATCGGGGCCGACGGCGGCGCAGACCGGTTGCTTATAGCGTGCCGCGACCTCAAACCGCGCGCTATCCTCGGCACACCAAACTATCTGATCTATCTCGCCGAGATTGCTGAGCAGACCATCGGGATCACCGCTCGCGAGCTCGGGGTTGAACAACTAGTCGTCGGTGGGGAACCGGGGGGTGGCATACCGGCAATTCGGCAGCAGCTAGAGGATCTTTGGGGCGCTAAAGTGACCGAAATGATGGGAGGCACTGATCTTGGCGTGATGTTCTGGGCCGAGTGCTCACATAAGAATGGCATGCATCTCGTCGCACCAGATCACGTACTGTGCGAATTAATCCAGCCGGAATCTGGAGAAGTCGTCCCCTTTCAAAAGGGCGCGTTTGGGGAGCTCGTCTACACTGCTCTTGAACGCCAGGCGTCGCCAGTACTACGGTTCAGGAGTGGGGATCACGTTCATGTCACCGATATGGCGTGCCCATGTGGGCGTACGGGGCCGATGATCCGCTGCGTAGGCCGTACTGACGACATGCTGATCGTAAGAGGGGTAAATCTTTTCCCATCTGCGATCCAAGACGTGGTCGGTGAGCTCCGTCCTGCCACTAGCGGCATCATGCGGGTTTTAGCTGACTTTCCAGGGCATTCCACGCAAGGTAACCTCAAGGTGCTTGTGGAGCGAGGCGAAAGCGCCCTCGATAGCGATGATCCTCTTTTGAAGGCTGAGGTCGAGAGACGGGTGCGAAACCGACTTTCGGCGAAGATCGAGGTCGAGATCGTCCCATATGAAAGCTTCGAACGGCCGGGCGTTCGCAAGGTGGCGATCACGATCCGTGAGCGTCCGGCATTCTAGGCTGATTCGACATGACGATCAATGAGACGGCGCTTCTCGATATAGTCATCCCGGATCGGCGGCATGAGTATGCCGAAAGTGATCTGATCCTCTACGCGCTAGCGTTGGGGTATGGCGAGGATCCCCTCGACGAGCGCGCACTTAGATACTGTTACGAAAAAGCGCTTCGTCCAGTTCCGACCGCTCCTCTCGTGCTCGCGCATCCGGGCTTCTGGATGCGCGAGCACGACACGGGAGTCGATTGGCGTCAGATCGTGCATCTCGATCAATCTCTCGAGATCCTAGGGCAAATACCGATTTCCGGCGCTGTGACCGGTAAGACCCGAGTGTTAGATGTCCTCGATCGCGGCGTAGGAAGAGGGGCCATCGTCCGTTTCGAACGGACGCTAATAAATGAGGCGTCTGGCGAAATCATCGCCCGTATGATGCAATCGAATCTCTGTCGCGCGGATGGTGGGTTCAGCGGCCGAGACGCGCCCTTGGCAATCCGCAAGCGAGTGCCGGACCGGTCTCCTGACAGCATCATCGAGGTTACGACGCGGCCAGAGACTGCGTTGCTCTATCGGCTTAGCGCGGACTTAAATCCGCTTCATGCAGATCCTGCCTCGGCACGCCAAAGCGGCTTTCCCAAGCCGATCCTGCACGGGCTCGCCACTTTCGGTATCGTATGTCGTGCGCTCATCAAAAGCCGATGTGACTATGACGGCTCTTGCCTTTCGCGGATTGCCGCGCGGTTCACGGGCATTGTCTATCCAAGCGATACGTTGTCGGTCGAGCTTTGGAACGATACTGGTGAAGTACGTTTCCGCGCCAGAGTTCCCGCCAGAGATGTTATCGTCGTCGATGACGGGGTAGTAGCCTGGCGCTCCGACAAAGAAAGCGAAAGCAACAGCATCTAGCAGTCACGTAAGGACGGGAGCCACGTGAGTATCGCGGGTTGGCGGATCACCGTCTGTGGAGGCGATCCACCTGTTTACGGACGCCTATTGCATTCCTTTCAAATGACCTTCGACCTGCGTCCCGGCGGGTGAGTCCGGCTGAGCAGCCAGTCAACAAGTCGGTTCGTGACGCACTTGGAAGCCAAGTGCTGGAGGTGGAGCTCGAGCAGACTTGGCGCGCGAACCCTGCCTTCACCGCCTGTAAAATCTGAGGAAGATCTAAGCCGGAGGCATACAAAAGACTTCACAGACGAGAAGTGATCTTCTAATAGAAGAAACATTATACCGGGTATGAGGGGAGTCTGATGGCCAGCAAAACGTTTCCAGCAAGGTTGCAGCGCTCTGAGCTGGCGGTGCCGGCGACTTCAGAGAAGTTTTTTCCCAAGGCTGTGGCGGGGGTTACGGATTCGCTCTTCCTCGACCTCGAGGATGCCGTGGCTCCTGCCTTACGTGAAATCGCGCGTGAGAAGGCTGTACATGCACTCACAACAATGGATTGGGGTCAGAAGATCGTTTCCGTCCGTGTCAACGGATTGACGACGCCCTGGGCCTTGGAGGACATCCTGGCGGTTGCTCGCTGCCCCCGTCTGGACATGATCCTGTTGCCGAAAGTTGAAACAGTCGAGGATGTCGTGTTCGCAGATCGGCTCCTCTCCATGATCGAGATGAACTCTCCGAGAGACCATCCGCTTGGACTCGAAATTCTAATCGAGACGACAAAGGGCTTGGCCAATGTCGAAGCGATCGCCGCAGCTTCGCCGCGGCTCGAGGGTATCATTTTCGGCGTCGGCGATTATTCGATCGAGCTGGAGAACTTCGACACGGTATTCGGGTCTTCCAATGGCGATTACGCCGTCCTGGCGCGCGGGCCGGATGGCTCCGCGCTACACTGGAACGACCAGTGGCACTTCGCGCTTGCCAGGATCGCCAACGCTTGCCGTGCGTACGGTCTCCGGCCGATCGACGGGCCTTATGCCGACTATGGCGATACGGAGGGTTACAGAGCATCTTGCCAGCGAGCCCGTGCTCTTGGCTTCGAGGGTAAGTGGGCGATCCATCCATCGCAGGTGCCGATAGCGAACGAGGTTTTCTCGCCGCGTTCTGACCATGTCGCCTGGGCGCAGAATATTATCAAGCGAATGGAGGAGGCAGCGAGCCAGGGGCAGGGCGCAATCGGGATCGAGGGGGTCCTCATAGATCGCGCCCATGTGAAGCTTGCCGAGAAGATTGTACAGCGGGCGTCCATTGTTGCGGGCCGGTCGTCATGACAGGGCCCCTGTCTGACATTAGGGTTCTCGACGCCGCCACGTTCCTCGCAGCTCCATTCTGCGGCACGATGCTGGCGGACTTTGGCGCGGAAGTCATCAAGGTGGAGCAGCCCGGGGCGGGCGATTCGCTGCGCCGTTTTGGTACTATGACGGATTGCGGCGATACCTATGTATGGATGAGTGAGGCACGTAACAAATCGTCGGTCACCATCGACCTTCGTAAACCCGACGGAGCGGAGCTGTTTCGCGATCTGGTACGCCACTCGGACGTGGTATTGGAGAACTTCCGCCCAGGCACGATGGCTCGATGGGGGCTTGGGTACGAGGATCTACGCAAGATCAATCCCAAGCTTATCCTCCTGAGCATCAGTGCCTATGGGCAGGATGGGCCGTACAAGGATATGCCCGGCTTCGCGCGCGTCGCTCACGCCTTTAGCGGCCTCGCTTATCTGTCGGGAGAACCCGGGCGCCCTCCGGTGGTCCCCGGATCGACGTCATTGGCCGATTACATGTCAGGAATGTTCGGTGCGATCGGCGTGCTGATCGGATTGCGCGACGCGGAGCGTTCGGGGCAAGGGCAATGGATCGACCTGGGCCTCTACGAGTCGATGTTTAGAGTGCTCGACGAACTCGCGCCCAAGTATGCGGCAACGGGGTTTCAGCGAGAGCGCATGGGGGCTGACACCGTTAATGTCGTCCCGCATAGCCATTATGAGACCGCTGATGCAAACTGGGTGGCATTGGCCTGTTCGAACGATCGGATGTGGCAGCGCCTCTGCCGAGCGATGGAGCGTACGGACCTCATTGACGATCCAGCGTATGCGACGATGATCGAGCGTGATCGCCATCGGCCGGTCGTCAACGCGCTAGTTGCCGGGTGGGTCGGGGGGCTTCCGCTCGAGGTCGTGCTTGAGCGGACCAGAGCCGAGGAGGTGCCATGCGCGAAGCTCTTGTCCATCGCCGACATCTTCCAGGACCCTCAATATGCTGCCCGGGGGAACCTGGTCGAGATCGATGATCCCCGGTTGGGAAAGCTGACGCTTCCCGCGCCGTTGCCTCGGATGTCGAGAACGCCTCCCAGCTTGCGGAGCGCCGGCCCTGCTTTGGGCGATGCAAACGCCAGAATTTTTGGAGACCTTCTTGGTTTAACGTCGGAGCGCCTAGCGGGGCTTAAGACGAAAGGCGTGATCTAAGACTGAATTTTTTGGAGAGTAGTCATGTCAAGCAAAAGAAAGATGGCGCTGGTCGCCTTCCTCCAGGCCCAGAACTGCACGAACTTTCCAGCGTCGTGGCGGCATCCTGCGTCTCAGTTAGATTTCATGACGGCCGATTACTATCGACGGCTCGGGGCAACGCTCGAGAGTGGTAAGTTTCATCTTGCTTTTTTTGACGACAGACTGGCGATGCCCGACATATTTGCCGGCGATTTCCGTGACACGGTCAAGGAAGGCATCCGCGCTGTCAAGCTGGATCCGATGATCTGTGCGACCACACTCGGAATGGCGACAGAGCACCTTGGGGTGGGCGTTACTTACTCTACGACCTACTACGAGCCTTACCATGTCGCGCGCATCTTCTCGACACTGGACCACATGACAGGTGGCCGCGCGGCTTGGAATGTCGTGACATCTCTCAACGCATCGGAAGCCGCGAACTTCGGGCGGGAAATCGTCGATCACGATCTTCGTTACGACAAGGCGGAAGAATTCCTCGAGATCGTGCAGGGTCATTGGCGCAGCTGGGACGACGATGCGTTGGTGCTCGACCGTGAGACCGGCACTTTCGCCAACGCGGATAGGGTCCGAAGGCTCAACTTTACCGGTGATTACTACTCGTCGCGCGGGCCCTTCACGATACCAAGGTCGCCCCAAGGTGAACCGGTCCTCATCCAGGCGGGACAAAGCGGGCGCGGTCAGCAATTTGCTGCGAAGTGGGGTGACCTGGTCTTTGTGATCTATCCAAACTTGGCGATTGGCCGGAAGCAGTATTCGGCTTTCAAGGAGGCGCTTTCGACAAGTGGGAGGGATCCCAATTCTGTGAGGGTGGCTCCCGCAGTATACGCGATTGTCGGGGAGACAAAGGCTCAGGCAGAGGACAAGCGCGCTGAGCTCGATGCTTTGGCGAAACCGATTGATGGCCTCGTCCTTCTCTCCGAGGTGCTCAACTTCGACTTCGCCGCCAAAGGCTATGACGAGGCGTTCACAAGCGAGGAGATGGATGGAATATCCGGAATCCAGGCTTTCCGTGATCGGGTCGTAGCTATGAGCGGGCGCAGCAATCCGAGCCCTCGAGATTTCGTCGAATTCACGAACCGCGGAAGGCTCGCCGAGTTTCCCGTGTTCGTCGGCGATCCCAGGACAATAGCCGACGAGATGGAGGATTGGTTCGGAAGTGCCTGCGATGGCTTCGTCCTCGCCGGAACCCACACACCCGGTGCCTATGACGATTTCGTTCGGCTTGTCGTGCCCGAGCTTCAGAGACGCGGACTGTTCCGTACTGAATACGAAGGCAAGACGCTTCGGGAAAACTTGGGTCTATCCAAGTCGCCGAGAGTAATCCGATGACGACATTGGTGCGCCCGCGACGAAGCGTTCTGTACCTGCCCGCCTCAAACGAGCGTGCAATACGAAAAGCCGCCACGCTCGAGTGCGATACGGTGATACTCGACCTTGAGGATGCCGTCAGTCCGGACGCCAAGGACCAGGCGCGGCATAACGCGGTCGCGGCGGTGCGAGCAGGGTCTTTTGGTCGGCGCGAGGTTGTCATTCGTGTGAACGCATTGGAGACACCCTGGGGCGAGGACGACCTGGCCTTGGTGTCAAAGGCTGGACCTGACGCCATTCTGGTTCCGAAGATCGACGAAGCAGCGGACCTTTCCCGCTATACGCAGGCGTTCGCGCAGGCGCCTTCCCAGACAGCGTTATGGGCGATGGTAGAGACGGCCCGCAGCCTGTTCCGTCTGGACGAGATAGCAGCCGTTGGAGTTCGCAGTAAGTTGTCCGTTCTTGTAGTAGGGACGAACGATCTTGCGAAGGAGATGCGGGCCGAACTGGATCCAGGACGTGCCCCGTTCCTTGGCGCGCTGGGCCTCATCGTGGCAGCAGCGCGCGCATATGGCCTCGGGGTCATCGATGGGGTTTTCAACGATCTCGATGATAATGATGGTTTTGCCGCACAATGCGAACAAGGCAGGGCTTTTGGCTTCGATGGCAAGACCTTGATCCACCCTTCGCAGATTGCCCTCAGCAATGCCGCCTTCAGCCCGTCAGAATCCGTTGTCGATCTGTCCCGTCGGATCATTGCGGCGTTTGATGAGCCGGAAAATCAGGGCTCAGGCGCCATTCGGCTCGATGGCAAGATGGTAGAGCGCCTGCATCTCACACAAGCGAAAGACACGCTAGCGGTTCACGAAGGAATTGTCGCCGCGAGAGAGGTACCGGAGACGAGGGCGTAGCGGACTTCATGCTTATGTCGAGCAATCGGCAGAGGAAGGCCGATTAGGTCGAAAAGGATCTCAGGCGACGTACGATGTGTGCACGACTACCGGTACGCTCAGTCTTGGAGGGCGATAGCTGACACCGATCGAAGTATAGCTGACAGTGAACAGGCGATCCGTCAGGTCAACGCTTGCAACTTCAACGGTCTGCCATCTTTCGGTATGGTATTCTTCTGACCATACGATTTGTTTCAATACAGTGCGGCCGGCTTCAGCAACGGGGCCCGAAGTGCAAAGGCCGAATGGTGAAAAATGCAAGAGGAGAGGCTGGATGGGTATTGAGACACTAGGTTGCGATAAGGCACGCCTCGACCGCGTGACGGCTCGAATTGAGGCGGACATCGCGGCAGGGTCTAGCGATGGATGCGCTTTGATCGTGAGCAGGCGAGGGGAGATCGTTTACCGAGAGGTGCGGGGATTTGCAGACCGTGAGGCTGCCCGCGCCTTGAGCGAAAACGACACGTTTGCGACAATGTCAGTCGGCAAGCAATTCACAAACGCGTTGGTGCTCAGCAAGATCGATAGCGGTTCGCTTCATCTGCACATGCATGTCGGCGACATCATCCCCGAATTCAAAGCACGCGGTTTGCGTACCATCACGCTCTTCCATCTTCTGACCCATACTAGCGGGATCGAATCCGAATGGCCTTCCGTATCGCTGGACGTGCTGCTCGACATTGGGGCGCTCACGGCACACGCCGCAGGTCGGAGGCCCGAAGCGCGTCCCGGAGAAGCGGTCGCCTACTCGGCCGTGGTGGCTCATTCGATCCTTGCGGAAATGGTGCGTCGCGCTGACGGGGGATCGCGTTCTTATACGCAGATCATGACCGAGGATCTTTTCCGCCCGCTTGGAATGAATGACACCGCACTCGGGCCGAGAGCCGATCTTCTCGACCGTCTCTGTCCGGTGAAGCCGAAGTTCACCGAGGACATGATCCCGGCCGAAGCGATCTACAGCATGAATGCAATTCTTCGCATGGAGGGCGAGCTTCCCGCCGGCGGTTATGTGACGACGATAGGCGACCTTCACCGCTTCACGATGATGCTGCGCAACAAGGGCACCATCGACGGCTTTCGCCTGCTGTCCCCTCGGTTGATCGAATACTGCGCTCAGAACTTCACTGGCGATCTAACGAACTCCCTTTGGGATTACACCCGGGACATGAAGGGTTGGGAGCCATGGCCTGCATCGATGGGGATTGGCTTCTGGGTCCGGGGTCGAGGCATCCAACCCGGTCCGCTTAGCAACCTGTCGAGTCCAAACACGTTTGGAGGATGGGGTGCAGGCTCGGCGGCCTTCTGGATCGATCCGGAACTAGACCTGACGTTCGCCTTCCTTTCTGCGGGTCTCATGAGCGCAGCGGACCATATCGAGCGAATACAGCGACTGAGCGATCTCGTGATTGGCGCAGTTGTGGAACTCTAGGCGCGGCTAGGCGGCATTCTCTTCGTGAGGTTGCGGGTAGGAGATCATCAACCCGCTTTTCTTCGCGTACGTCGATGGGAGCCTCTGGCTAGATCACCGATCACTCAAAATGCGACCTAAAGGAAACGCGCCAGCGTCTCTTTTGCGAGAGCTGTATCAGATCGCTGAACCGCGCCGGGATTGCTGGAGGCCCTAACTCCTGAGAATGGGGGTCTACGTTGAGCAAGACGACGAACAAGTTTGCCGCTGAGGTTCGGCAGCGGGCTATCCGCATGGTTCGGGATCACGAGGGCGATTATCCTTCTCCCTGGGCTGCGATCACATCGGTGGCTCAGAAGATCGGGTGTTCCGGGCAACGGCCTCTACAGAGCCGAAGTGATCCACCGGCGAGGACCTTGGCGCTCGTTTGAAGCTGTCGAATACGCCACGCTGGAATGAGTCGGCTGGTTCAACAACCGGTGCCTGCTGGAGCTGATCGGAAACATTCCACCGGTCGAAGCCGAGCAACGCGACTACGCTATGCTGGATGACGTCCCGCTGGCTGCCTAATTTCAGAAAACTGGCCTCCGGCAATTCCGGCGTGGTTAACGCCGCCGGTACGTGAGTCCTGTTTATGGATCTTTTGCTTAGAGTTCGAAACCAGCGGGAAAGACGACACCAAGGTCGTCCACGCAGCGTTGCTCAATTTCCAGCGCGCGTCGAAAGCTCGGGCGATCTCGGACGGAATGGCGGTGGGCGAGAATCGCGGGGTATGGCCTAAGATCGAAGCCCCCGCTCGAAGCAACGTGGTATGCCCAAAAAAGATAGACATCCATGATCGACCATTCTCGACCGTACCACCAAGAACCATTGTTCCGGAGGCGACTATCTATCGTGCGCATGAGCGGGGCAAAGGTTGCGAGGGCCTTACGATGCACGGACTCGTTGTCACCGGCGGTCCACCGCGCCGGATTGCGGATGTGACTCACCAATGGATGCAAAGTG
>Ga0247734_1001261_pt1 | contig 19544 bp, 23 predicted proteins | sample UWRJL103311B2_FD_180933 | JGI IMG/M metagenome (GOLD analysis project Ga0247734, IMG submission 180933) | Plant litter microbial communities from Arlington Agricultural Research Station in Wisconsin, United States - UWRJ-L103-311B-2 | ecosystem: Environmental > Terrestrial > Plant litter >... | reverse complement strand
TGGCGATGCTGCAGAATAGTTTCGCGAATGCCAGCTTCTCGCTGCTGGTGGGCAAGATGCAGGGCACGATCATCGATTATCTGATGCCGCCGCTCTCGCATGGCGAGCTTCTGGCGGCGCTGGCCGGCGCGGCAGTGACGCGCGCCGTGCTGGTCGGGATCGTGGTGTGGATGGCGATGCTGCTCTGGCCGGGCGGGGCGGTTTTCGCCACGCACCCGTTGGCCGTCATCTGGTTCGGCCTGTCCGGCGCGTCGATGCTCGCCTTTCTGGGTGTGATGACGTCGATCTGGGCGGAAAAGTTCGATCATAACGCGACCATCACCAATTTCGTGGTTCAGCCGCTCTCGCTGCTTTCGGGGACTTTCTATTCGATCGAGGGGCTGCACGGCGCTTTCCGCGCGATCAGCCATGCGAACCCGTTCTTCTATGTCATCTCCGGCTTTCGCTACGGCTTTCTGGGTCAGGCGGACTCCCCGGTGATGACGGGCGCGATCGTGCTGCTGGTGGCCAATATCGTGCTGGGCACGATCTGCTACGTGATGCTTCGGACCGGATATAAATTGAAGAACTGATCTTCCAGGTACGAAAAGGCCCGGAGCGCGGGGGAGCGCTCCAGGCCTCGGTGTCACGAGCGTGTCGTCTTCAGCCGCTAGGTAAGGCGCGCAATGGCTTCCTTCAGCTTAAGCTTCTGCTTCTTGAGGGCGTGAAGAAGAACTTCGTCGGGCCTTGGCCGTCGGGTCTCCGAATGGATCTGAGCGTCGAGCGTCGCGTGCTTGGCCATCAAAGTTTGAGAATGGGAATCTGCCATCGACTCATTCCTCCTACGCTTGGGGGTGTAGAGAGAACCACGGATAACTCCCCGTGTCTCGATACCAATATGTTAATCGATATTCCGTGCAGGGATCGCCTTGAGCGTCAGCGCACAAATCCGTACGGGCGACGGATCATGGGGGGCATGACGCATATGGACGAGGCCGAGATCATCCGCCGCATCGGGGAATTGCGGCAGGAACATCGGGATCTGGACGCCGCCATAGATGCGCTCGCTTTCTCCTCCTCCACCGATCACATGCAGGTTGCACGGCTCAAGAAGCGTAAATTGCGCCTGAAGGATGAAGTGGCGGCGCTTGAGGACATGCTGATTCCCGACATCATCGCCTGATCGAGTCGCGGGTTCAGGAACAACCCGGGCGCACGGCCGGTTGAGCGATACTCGCAATCAGGAGTCGCCCGTGTCCAGTATCCCGAATTCCGCCATGCGCCATGCTCATGCAGCGCCATCCGCGATCGTCGATGAGCCGTCGTCTCCTACGACATTCGATCGGATCTTGAACCGTTCGAGAACGGTGCCGCTGGGTGCTTGGCTCGTCGGCGCAGCAGCGCTGGGTGTCGCGGCTGCAGCAGCGACGGTATCGTTATGGGAACGCCCGCAGCCGAAGAAGCGCCGTCGCTCCTCGTCCACCGGCGCGGGCGCACGGCGCCGCAAAGCGTCGGCAGCGTAAGGTTGATCGGGGCGAGACGGTTCGTCTCGCCCCAGCTATTCAGTTCGAGGGATCGGTCGTCGTCTTTGCGGCGGGGGCGAATTTGTCGAACAATCCGCCAGCGGCGGTTTTCAGCTTTTCGCGGCGCGCCGGGCTAGCGAGCACGGCAGCAGCAGTCGCGCCGATGGCTAGCCAACCGAACGTCGTGAGACCGGGTTTCTGATTTGTTTCGTTTGCCATGATGAGCATCTCCTTCCTGCATCGAACCAGCCGCCGCCGCGTCCGTTCCCTCATGTGCTGGAGCAATTAGATCGATGAATGAGCAGGCTCGACACCAAAATGCCGAAACGGGCGTTCCGATCAATGAGTGTGGCACGCTCTTCAGAGAAGGCGGTGCCTTTTACCTACAGCGCGACCTCGGCGGGCGCTATCTGCTCGACCTGCCGCGAATGCCGGTGGATGAGGTGGAGAAGAGGGTCCGCGTCGTGGGGACGCTCCTCGCACGCGATCATGTTCTCGTCGACGGAGTCAGCCTGGCCGACCGGTAGTCACAGACGCGAAACGCGCGTAGCCTGCGGCGGCGCGCCCTTTCGGACGCTGGGAGGACGCCATGACCCTCATCCTTGCTCTTCTTATCGGAATAATTGCGGGGCTTCGCGCCATGACCGCGCCCGCCGCTGTTGCGCTTGCGGCCCGCTTTCACGGCTGGCCGCTGGAAAATTCGCCGGTGGCGTTCATGGCGTATCGGTTCACGCCCTGGATCTTTCTGTTCACTGCGGCGGCCGAACTCGTCACGGATCAGCTTCCATCGACACCCAGCCGTAAGGTGCCCGTTCAGTTCGGCGCGCGGATCGTGATGGGCGCGCTCGCCGGGGCGACGATCGGTGCGGCAGCCGGGGCCATGCTGATGGGCGGCATTGCCGGCATCATCGGCGCCGTGATCGGTACGCTCAGCGGCGCGGCGATACGGAGCGCGCTTGCGGCCCGGTTCGGTAGCGATCGGCCGGCGGCGCTGATCGAAGACGGGATTGCGATCGTCGGCGCATTCCTGATCGTCTCGGCCGTATGAGCACGTCGTTCGACGCTATCATCGTCGGCGCGGGCCAGGCCGGGCCGGCGCTGGCGGGACGGCTTACCGCTGCTGGGATGCGTGTCGCTCTGGTCGAACGGCATCATGTCGGCGGAACCTGCGTCAACACCGGTTGCAAGCCGACCAAGACGATGGTCGCAAGCGCCTATGCCGCCTATCTCGCCCGTCGCGCCGCCGATTATGGGGTCGGCACCGGGCCGATCACGATCGATATGGCGCGCGTTCATGCGCGCGCGAAGACGGTCATTTTCGACAGTCGTCGAAGCAACGAGGACTGGCTGGCCGGCATGGATGGGCTGACGCTGCTGCGTGGCCATGCCCACTTCGTGGCGCCCGGCCGGCTGATGGTGGGCGATGAGACGATCGAGGCGCCCCGCATCTTCCTGAATGTCGGCGGTCGGCCCGCAATTCCCGAACTCCCGGGTGTGGGCGACGTGCCCTACCTCACCAACAGCGGCATGATCGCGCTGACGAAGCCGCCCGAACATCTCATCGTCGTCGGCGGCTCCTATATCGGGCTGGAGTTCGCGCAGATGTTCCGCCGGTTTGGCTCGGAGGTTTCGATCGTCGAAATGGGCCCGCGCCTAATCGGGCGCGAAGACGAAGAAGTTTCCGAGGAGATCAGGGCGATCCTCATTGCCGCGGGCATTGCGGTTCGTACGTCCGCCACGTGCATCACACTGAAACGGAGTGATAGCGGCGTGATCGTCGGCGTCGATTGTGCCGAGGGCGATCCGGCCATTTCCGGCAGCCATGTGCTGCTGGCGACCGGGCGGCGGCCCAATACCGATGATCTCGGTCTCGGCGCGGCCGGCATCGCCACGGACAAGCGTGGATATATTACCGTGGACGACGGTCTCGCCACGAGCGCCCAGGGCGTCTGGGCGCTGGGCGACTGCAATGGGCGCGGGGCCTTCACGCACACGGCCTGGAACGATTACGAGATCGTCGCGGCGAACCTGCTGGATGGCGAAGGGCGAAAGGTTTCCGATCGGCTGCTCGGCTATGCGCTGTATATCGATCCGCCGCTTGGCCGCGTCGGCATGACTCTGGCGCAGGCGAAGGCGACGGGGCGCCCCTTGCTTCATGCCAAGCGGCCGATGAGCAAAGTGGGCCGCGCCGTCGAGAAGGACGAGACGCTGGGCTTCATGACCCTCACCGCCGATGCGGAGACGCGCAAGATTCTGGGTGCAGCGATTTTGGGTACGGGCGGAGACGAGGCGATCCACGCCATCCTCAATCTCATGAATGCGGGCGGCACCGTCGATACGCTGCGGTGGGCAGTGCCGATTCATCCGACCGTCTCGGAATTATTACCGACGCTCGCGGGCGACCTCAAGCCGGTCTAGCCTCGGCATCCGGGAAAACCCGCCCGCGAGGACTATCTAACGCCGACAGCGGCCCGCAGCGACGCGCTTCAGGCACTTGCCGTCGAGCCTAGGCGTCAGAACAGCCGCGATCGCCGCAAGTGTGGGTGCGATATCGACCGTCTCGATCGGCTTGGTCGACGCATGGGCGCGGATCTGAGGCCACCAGAACAGGATCGGCACCCGGCGATCATAATCCCAGATGCTGCCATGCCCGGCGACAGAGTCCCCGAACTTTGCAGGCAGGCCGATACTGGCGCGTTCACTAAAGGCGATCAGTATGTCTCCGGTTCGCTCTGGATCGTAGCTTTCCCGAAATTTCTGGGCGTGTGAGAGGGATTCCGGCGCGCCGCGCGGCATCGGCACGGCGGCGATCTGCTCGCGCGTCATGACGTCGGCAACCTCCGGTCGAGCGCGCAACCACGGAACGGCTTCCGCCACCGCTTCCGCGCGGATCGCGGCATCGAGACCCGGGCGCAGAAACAGTTCGTTCCCATCCGCATAGACGAAGGGCGTGGTCGCGAGACCCAGCTTGCCGCGAACATCCTCGTTCAGCGCCGCGACGATGCCCTTGGCGTCGATACGCTTGGCAGACACGCCATTTTCTGTGGAGCGCTCCGCTGCATCGGCGCTGCCATGATCTGCCGTCAGCGCGACGACATAGGGCACGCCAAGGCTATCCAGTTTCGCGAACAGGCGGCCGATCGTGGCGTCGATCACCTGCATCTGCACGCACATTTCGGCGCCGCCATTGCCGTAGCGATGGCCGATATAGTCGGTGGCCGAGAAGGAGACGCCGAGCAGGTCGGTGCCTGCTCCATGCCCCAACCGCATACCGTCGATCACCTTGTCGGCAAAGTCCATCACCAGCGGATCGAACAAGGTGCTGCTGCGCAACTGGAGCTGGAAAGCAGCCGAGGCGGGGAAGTCGGGTTTATCGGTGATGCCCTGCGCGAATTCCGGCGGGACTTGCCCGGACTCCGCAAGGGCGCCGAACAGATGGGGTTTGGCGAGTGCGGTGCAGGATGCCGGTGCCGTCGATGGCCAGAGCGCGGGCGGCGTGGCCCGCCAGCGCGCGAACGTCTCGGCGTCGAAGCGGGCTGCGGGTTCCGTCACCGCAGGAGTTGCAGGCCCGGCGAAAGGCGAGGTGACGAAGCCCTCGCCGTCATTCCACCAGTAGACGGCATCGGCCTTATGGCCGGCGAGCATGATCGCGGCGCGATCCTTGCCGGAGATCGTGACGACGCGATTGGCCGGGCTGGCCGTCTTCATCCAATCACCCAGAGTTTCGGCGCGCAGGTTCTGCGTCCCGCGTGCCTTCGCATCGGGCTGGCCGGGGACGGAGACGCAATAGACGCTCTTGCCGGTCGCGCGATCGATCCAGTCGTTGGCGACGATGCCCGTCCCGGCGGGATGACGGCCGGTCAGCATCGTGGAATGGCCGGGGCAGGTCTCCGTCCCAGAATGACTTTGATAGCCGCGTGCGAAGGTGACACCGTCATCCAGCCGCTTCAGTCCACCGGTAAAGCTGCCCCGATATCGCTCCCACAACTCCGCCGAAAATTGATCGACCGCGATCATCACGATCAGTTTCGGGCGAGGCGGTGGCGCGGCGCTCGCGACGGCAGGCGCGAGCAGGGCGGCGAGGGCGAGGAGGGGGCGGATCATGTGGTTCCTTGGCGCGCTAAAGTTACGGGATGATGACGCTCACGCCGCCATCCACCCGGCCAGCGCATCGCGGGCTCGCGCCGTGATCAGAGCCTTGCGCTCGGTCTTGCGCGTCTTGCCGGCGAGAGGCGGGAACAGGCCGAAATTGACGTTCATCGGCTGGAAGGTCTCCACCTCGGCGCCGCCGGTAACATGCCCGATCAGCGCGCCCAGCGCCGTTTCCGCGGGAGGGGATGCGAGTTCGGCGCCGGACAATTCGGCGGCGGCGAAGCGGCCCGCCAACAGGCCGATTGCCGCGCTCTCGACATAGCCTTCGCAGCCGGTGATCTGCCCGGCGAAGCGGATGTTCGGCCGACCACGCAGCCGCAGCGTCCGGTCCAGCAGCTTGGGGCTCTGGATGAAGGTATTGCGGTGGAGCCCACCCAGCCGGGCGAACTCGGCATTTTGCAGGCCGGGGATCATCCGGAAGATGCGAACCTGCTCGGCATGTTTCAGCTTGGTCTGGAAGCCGACGATGTTCCACAGCGTGCCGAGCGCGTTATCCTGCCGTAGCTGCACGACCGCATATGGCCAGCGGCCGGTACGCGGATCATCGAGCCCGACGGGCTTCATCGGCCCGTAACGCAGCGTATCGACCCCGCGATCCGCCATCACCTCGATCGGCATGCAACCCTCGAAATAGGGCGTGTTCTTTTCCCATTCCCGAAATTCGCCTTTCTCTCCGGCCAGCAAGGCGGCGTGGAAGGCGAGATATTCGTCCTTGTTCATCGGGCAATTGATGTAATCGTGCCCATCCCCCTTGTTCCAGCGCGACTGGAACCAGGCCGTCTCCATATCGATGCTCTCGCGATGCACGATCGGGGCGATCGCATCGAAGAAGGCGAGGGCGTCTTCCCCCGTCTGGGAGCGGATCGCCTCGGCCAGAGGCGCGGCGGTGAGCGGGCCGGTCGCCAAAATGGCAGGGCCTTCCGGCAGCGCATCCACACGCTCCCGCACCAGATCGATATTCGGGTGCGCTTCGATCGCGGCGGTGACGCCCTCTGCAAAGCCGTCGCGATCCACTGCCAGCGCCGAGCCTGCCGGTACGCGATGCGCATCCGCCGTCTTCAGAATGATGGATCCCAGCGCCCGCATCTCGGCATGCAGCAGCCCGACGGCATTGTTCGCGGCATCGTCCGATCGGAAACTATTGGAGCAGACCAATTCGGCCAGCGAATCCGTGTGATGGGCGGGGGTGGCTTCCACGCCCCGCATTTCGGACAAGCGAACGCGGAAGCCTGCCTCCGCTAGCTGCCAAGCGGCTTCGGATCCGGCGAGCCCGCCGCCGACGATATGAATCTGGTGCGTCATCATCAGCGCGCCTAGGACAGGATCGGCGCCAAGCCAAACCCCGGGGAGATCGCCATGTTCAGCGTCGGCATCGGAATCATCGTCTTCCTCCTCGCGGTCGCGCTGCCGACCCTGCTGAAGTCCTTCGGCATCAATCAGGAATATGAGCGCGCCGTGCTGTTCCGGCTTGGCCGGCTCGGTGAGGCGAAGGGGCCGGGCTGGTACTGGCTGATCCCGTGGGTGGACCGCGTGCAGAAGGTGGATCTACGCACCATCACCAGCGTGCTGGATACCCAGGAGACAGTGACGCGCGATGGCGTGCCGGTGAAGGTCAACGCCGTCCTCTGGTTCCGCGCCAAGGATAGCACCCGCGTCGTCACCACCGTGCAGAACTGGCAAGGCGCGGTGATCCAGGCGGCCGAGACAGCCATGCGGGACGTGATCGGCCAATCCGACCTGGATGGGATGCTGAAGGATCGCATGCTCATCAATCAGCGCCTGCAGGAGATGATGGCCAAGGCCTGCGATCACTGGGGCGTGGTCGTCGATTCGATCGAGATGAAGGACATGGACATTCCCGAGCAGATGCAGCGCGCGATCGGCCGCGAGGCGGAAGCGATCCGTGAGAAGCGCGCCCGCATCATCAAGGCCGAGGGTGAGCGCGATGCCGCGCAGACCCTGGCCGAAGCGGCGGCGGTCGTCGGTGGCACACCCGGCGGCATGGAGATGCGCCGCCTGCAGGCGCTCACCGATATCGGCACGGAGCATAATAGCACGATCATCGCGATGTTGCCGGTGGAACTGATCGAGGCGGCGAAGCGGATCGCTGAAAAATAGCGGCGGATCCCCATATCGTATCGATGAAGATCTTCACCATAGGCTATGAAAAGACGACGCAGCCGGATCTGATCGCCGCGCTCCAGGCGGCCGGTGTCCGGCGCGTGATCGACGTGCGGGCGCTGCCCTTGTCCCGGCGGCCCGGCTTTTCGAAGACGGCGCTGGCGGGCGGTCTGGCGGAAGAGGGCATCGACTATGTCCATCTGCGGGCGCTCGGCACGCCCGCCGAGGGGCGGGAAGCGGCGCGCAAGGGCCGGCATGCCGATCTGGAGCGCATCTATGCGGGGCAGCTGGAATTGCCCGAAGCCATCGCCCAGGCGGCGATCATGCGCGATCTCGCGATCGAGAAGCCGAGCGCGCTGCTTTGCTACGAACGGGAGCCGGCCGGCTGCCATCGTTCGCTGCTTCTGGATGCCGTTGCCAGCGATGCCGAGGTGGTCAATCTCTTCGCCTGAAGGCGCCTTCCTTCCGGGCTTATAAAGATGCAAGGGTTTGAGATCGCGGCACGAAGCCGCGTCCCGATCCGGAGAGTGATTTGCGCGCTTTCGTTCTGCTGCTTTCGACGTCCCTGCTGGCCGCTGTCCCTATCAACGCCGCTTCACCCCAAGCCGGGCGCGAAGACGCCAAGCTGAGCGCGCTCTTCGCGGACAGCGACGAAGCGAGCCTCCGCCGCAATCCTCTTTCCGCGCTCTACCGCGGCGATCTCCGCTACGCAGCCAGCATCGGCGATCCCTTCACCGACGCGCATGATGCGGCCGAGTGCGCTGCGAGCGAGAAGGACGCGAAGGATCTTCATGCGATCGATCGTGCGGGGCTGAGCCCGGTCGATCGCATCGCCTATGACGTGTTCGACGCGAACCTCACGGTCGATCTGCGGCAATGCCGGGATGCTGACTTGCGGACCTCCTTCGCCGTCCGGCCGATCAATCACTTCTCCGGCTTTCATCTGGAATATGCCGAGCTTTCCTCCGGGCAGGGTGCGGCGCCGTTCCGGACGCTGGCCGATTATGAGAACAACCTGAAGCGCGACAGGGAGTTCGCCGGCGCGATCGATCGCATCGTCGGGCGTTTTCGGCAGGGCATGAAGCTCGGCATCGTCGAATCGAAGCTCACGACGCGCAACATGATCGCGCAGCTCGACCTGCAAATCGGCAAGGGGGTGGAAGGCTCCATCTATGCCGATCCACTCGGCACGATGCCCGCGACGATCGCGCCCGCCGACAAGGCGCGGATCAAGGCCGCACAAATCGCGCTGATCCGCGAGAGCATGTTGCCGGCGCTCGTTCGGCTGCGCGATTTCCTACGCAACGAATATCTGCCGGTGGCCCGCGAAGGCGTCGGTCTCTCCGCGATGAAGGGCGGGGACAAGGTGTATGCCTATCTAATCCAGCAGAGCACCACGTTGCCGCTTACGGCGGCGGACGTACACCGGATCGGGCTTGGCGAAGTCGCCCGGATTCGGGGCGAAATGGAGACGGCGGCCCGCGCGGCGGGGTTCAAGGGTACGCTCGCTGAACTCTTCACGTACATGCGCACCGACAAGCGCTTCCAGCCCACCAGCGTGGCACAGTTGCGGAACGGGTTCCTGGCGATCCGCAAGCGCGTCGATGAGCGCATCCCGGAGCAGTTTTCGATCCTGCCCAAGGCGCCGCTCGACATTCGGGCGACCCCTGCGTTCAAGGAAAAGAATGCGGCCGGGGGCGAGTATATGCGCGGCACGGCGGACGGCACGCGGCCCGGCGTGTTCTTCTACAACGGCTATGATCTGCCCTCCCGCTACATGTGGGAGATGGAGACGCTGTTCCTGCACGAAGCGGAGCCGGGCCATCACTTCCAGATCAGCCTGGCGCAGGAGAATGCCGCGCTCCCGAACTTCATGCGCTATGGCGGCAACACCGCCTTCATCGAAGGCTGGGCGCTGTATGCGGAGCAGCTGTGGCGCGAACTCGGCATGGAGAGCGATCCCTGGCAGCGGCTGGGCGGCCTCAATGACGAGATGCTGCGGGCGATGCGTCTGGTCGTGGACAGCGGCATCCATGCGTATGGCTGGGATCGCGAAAAATCGATCCAGTACATGCTCGACAATTCACCGGAGGCGGTCACCGACGCCACGTCCGAAGTGGAGCGTTACATCGCCATTCCGGGGCAGGCGCTCTCGTACAAGATGGGGCAGCTCACCATTTCGCGGCTGAAGGCGAGGGCGATGGCCGAACTGGGCGCGAAGTTCGATCCACGCGAGTTCCACGCGCAGGTGCTGATGACCGGGGCGCTGCCGTTGCCGGTGCTGGAGAAGAAGATCGACGACTGGATCGCCACTAAGAAAGCATAGCGGCAGGCGGTCATGTTCTTCGGGCGAGCCGGGCTTGGTCTGTATTGGCGAGGTGATACACTGCCGCTAGAATAGTGGCCGAGCTGAAAGAGGAACCATCATGCCCGGCCCCAGTCCATGGTCGCACCACCGCAACGCCAGCGTCTCCGACGATATTGACTTCGAGATCAAGGGCCAGGAACTCCAGTTCGTCGAAATCGAGCTGGATCCGGGCGAAAGCGCTGTTGCGGAGGCGGGTGCCTTCGTCTGGAAAGACGCGAGCATCGAAATGACCACCGTCTTCGGTGACGGCAGCGGCGGACAGGGTAGCGGCTTCATGGGCAAGCTGCTGGGTGCGGGAAAGCGGCTGGTGACGGGCGAGAGCCTGTTCACTACCGTCTTCACGCATCAGGGGCGCGGCAAGGCACGCGTCGCCTTCGCCTCGCCGACGCCGGGTGCGATCCTGCCGCTGAAACTGTCAGATTATGACGGCACGTTGATTTGCCAGAAGGACAGTTTTCTCGCGGCGGCGCGGGGCGTTTCGATCGGCATCCATTTCCAGCGCCGGATCATGACCGGCCTGTTCGGCGGCGAAGGCTTCATCATGCAGAAGCTGGAGGGCGATGGCTGGGTATTCGTCCAGATGGGCGGCACCGTGGTCGAGCGGACGCTTGCACCGGGGGAAGTGCTGCACGTCGATACAGGTTGCCTCGCCGCCTATACGGCCGGTGTCGATTTCGATCTGGAGATGGTGCGCGGCGTCCGCAGCATGTTCTTCGGCGGGGAGGGCGCCTTCTTCGCGCGGCTGCAAGGGCCGGGCAAGGTCTGGATCCAGTCGCTGCCCTTTTCGCGGCTGGCGGGACGGATGCTGGCGGCAGCCGGCGCCAAGGGTGGCCAGAACCGGGGCGAGGGATCGGTTCTTGGCGATATCGGCCACTTCATAGGCGGCAACGAATGACAGCGCCGAGCCGAGGCGCCGTCTCTTAAACGTCGACCGTCGCCGTAGCCGGATGGTGCCGGTCCAGATGCTTGCGGATGATCTTCAGGTTCCGGCTGTTGGATCGGAAGAAGAAATCGGGAATCGCACCGACCCAGGGGATCGCGCCGAGTAGGAAATCGACGCCGACATTGCCGGCCATCCGTGCCATCTGCCAGCGTGACATGCCAAGGTTTCGGGCTTCCCACACCATCCATCCGCCGAGCGCCGCTGCGACCGCGCTACCGGCGATCGGAATGATGTCCAGGATCACGTCGAGGCCGATAGGTCGGTTCAGGCCGGGAACCACGAACGCGCGTTCCAGCAGCGCTTCCATCGCTTCCACGCGTTTGCGGACGGCGGCGGGATCGCGGCCGAGACCGGGCAAGCGATCCAGCATCGGTTGATAGGGGCGGGTCGTTTCGGCCACGATAATCTCCTCGTAACATGAGCGCGCGGCGCGCACGCATGTTCCCATAGTGCTCCCCTTTCGATCAGCGGGCTTGCCAAAGCGGACGCCTGGTGGAATTCGGCTTGCATGCTCCTTCAGCGGATCCTCTGTCGGCTGGGCTTCCACGCCCGCTCTCGCAAACAGGCGAAGAAGACCGAGGCGGGCTGGAAAAGCGTTTGCCGGGCCTGCGACAAGCCGATGATCAAGCTGAAAGGCGGGGACTGGCGGGTGATGCTTAAAGCCCCGGAGCCCAGCCGTGCCGAACGCGCCAAGCGACGCGAGGTGGAGGCGCGCCGCCGCCGCACTCCGCCGCCGCGCAGACGGCGATCAGGCGATCGCTGATCCGCGTCGCTCTTGGCGCTGACGGCACGAAATTCACCAATAAGTTGAAACATACGGCTCCCCGGGCCTAGGGGGCGAGCACGAAAGGATCGTCCGTGCCCACATTCGACAAGTCCCGTCTGCCCAGCCGTCACGTCTCCGTCGGCCCCGAGCGCGCGCCGCATCGCTCTTATTATTATGCGATGGGCCTTTCCGAAGAGGAAATCGGCCGTCCGTTCGTGGCTGTAGCAAGCGCGGGCAACGACAGCGCGCCCTGCAATACCACGCTCGACATGCAGGCCGATGCCTGCCGCATCGGTGTGGAGCAGGGCGGGGGCATGCCGCGCCGCTTCAACACGATCACGGTGACCGACGGCATCGCGATGGGCCATCAAGGGATGAAATCGAGCCTCGTCAGCCGTGAGGTGATTGCGGATTCGGTCGAACTTTCGGTGCGCGGCCATTGCTATGACGCGCTCGTCACGTTCGCCGGCTGCGACAAATCGCTGCCGGGCATGATGATGGCGATGCTGCGGCTGAACGTGCCGTCCATCTTCGTCTATGGCGGATCAATCCTGCCCGGCCGCTTCCACGATCGTGACGTGACGGTCGTCGATGTGTTCGAGATGGTCGGCAAATATGCCGCCGGTGCCTGCCCGCTGTCCGAAGTGACGGCGTTGGAGAAGGTTGCTTGCCCTGGTCACGGTGCGTGCGGGGGCCAGTTCACCGCCAATACGATGGCCTGCGTAGGCGAGGCGATCGGATTGTCGTTGCCGAACAGCAACATGGTGCCGGCACCTTACAAGAGCCGCGAGGAGATTGCGGTCGCGGCCGGCCGCCAAGTGATGACGCTGCTGGAGAAGAACATCCGTCCACGCGACATCTGCACGCGCGAGGCGTTCGAGAATGCGGCGCGGATCGTCGCGGCGACGGGCGGGTCTACCAATGGCGGGCTTCATCTGCCGGCAATGGCGCACGAATGCGGAATCGATTTCTCGCTGTTCGACGTGGCGGACATCTTCAAATCGACGCCCTATCTGGCCGATCTCAAGCCCGGCGGGCGCTATGTGGCCAAGGACATGCACGAGGCCGGCGGCGTCTACATGCTGATGAAGACGATGCTGTCGGAAGGTCTGCTGCATGGCGATTGCCTGACCGTGACGGGCAAAACGCTTGGCGAGAATATCGACGAAGTGACGTGGAACCCTGACCAGAAGGTCATCTACGATGCGAAGACGCCGATCACGCCGACAGGCGGCGTCGTCGGCCTCAAGGGCAGCCTCGCACCGGAAGGCGCGATCGTGAAGGTGGCAGGGATGCACCGCCTGCAGTTCACGGGGCCGGCGCGGGTGTTCGATTGTGAGGAAGAGGCATTTGCCGCCGTCGAGGCGCGGGACATTGCCGAGGGCTCGGTTATCGTCATCCGCTATGAAGGACCAAAGGGTGGTCCCGGCATGCGCGAGATGCTGTCTACCACCGCCGCCCTTTACGGGCAGGGCATGGGCGAGAGCGTTGCGCTCATCACCGACGGTCGCTTCTCCGGCGGCACGCGCGGCTTCTGCATCGGCCATGTCGGCCCGGAAGCGGCGGACGGCGGCCCGATCGCGCTGATCGAAAATGACGACACGATCCGTATCGACGCCGAGGCGGGAACGATCGACCTCGACGTGCCGGACGATGTGCTGGCGGATCGCCGTGCCAAGTGGCAGCCCCGCATGAACGATTATCAGGCCGGCGCGCTTTGGCGTTATGCCCAGAACGTCGGCCCGGCATGGGCCGGCGCAGTCACCCATCCCGGCGCGAAGGCCGAGACGCACGTCTACGCCGATATCTAGGATCATGCCGGGCGAACCGATCCTGACCGCCGCCGAGACCCGCGCGGCGGAGGCGGCTTTGTTCGCCAGCGGGATCGCGCCTATCGATCTGATGGAACGCGCCGGCAAAGGCGCCGAGGCAATCATGGCGCGTTTACCCGTACAGGAGGTGCTCGTCGCCTGCGGGCCGGGCAATAATGGCGGTGACGGCTATGTGGTGGCTCGTCATCTGGCCGAGCGCGGCTGGCCGGTGCGGGTGGCTGCTCTTGCCGATCCGACCACCGATCAGGCGCGGGCGATGCGGGCGAGGTGGACGGGTTCGATCGAGCCGATGCCGACGGCGGCCGCGCCTTTGGTGGTGGACGCCTTGTTCGGCATCGGCAGCCGTGCACTGGATCCCGCGCTGGCGGCATGGCTGGATGCGGCGCCGGCCGTGATTGCGATCGACCAGCCCAGCGGCCTTGATACCGATACGGGTGCGGCACGGGGCCGAAAGACGGCAGCGACGCTCACCGTCGCGCTGGGGGCTCTCAAACCGGTTCACGCTCTGACGCCCGGAGCGGGGCTGTGCGGACCTTTGGAGGTCGTGCCGATCGATTTGCCCCTGCCGGACCGACCGGCGCTCGCCCGGATCACGCCGCCCGCTTTGCGGCCGCCGGACGCGACCAGCAACAAATATACGCGCGGCAAGATCGTGGTGGTTGTCGGTGCGATGCAGGGCGCGGCGTTTCTCGCGGCCGAGGCAGCGCAGCGCGCTGGCGCCGGCTATGTCGAGATTGCCGGCGACGATCTGCCCTTCGGTACGCCGCTGGCTTTGGTGCGACGCGCATGGGCGCCCGCCGTGCTGGGCGATGAGCGGGTCGGCGCAATCGTGATTGGGCCGGGGCTGGACGCTTCGCAGGCGAGCCGGGAACGGCTGGCACACGCGCTGGCCGCCTCCTGCGCCGTCGTTGTCGATGCGGGCGCGTTGGCGCTGCTAGAAGACGCGCGGCTTGATGGGGCGGTACGATTGCTGACGCCGCACGCTGGCGAGTTCGAGCGCCTGTTCGGGCCGATCGGTGACGATCCGCTCGGTGCAACGCGCGCTGCCGCTGCCAAGACGGGCGCGCTGGTGCTGCTTAAAGGTGCGACATCGATCGTCGCCGCTCCAGATGGACGGGCGCTTATCGGGCCGATCGCTTCGCCGTGGTTGGCGACAGCCGGAACCGGGGACGTGCTGTCGGGTGTGTGCGGCACGATGCTGGCGCAGGCCGCCTGGCATGGCTTCGATCCTCTGGAAGCAGTTGGCGCCGCGATCTGGCTCCATGCGCGCGCGGCTGAATTGGCGGGGTCTGCGCTCATTGCGGACGATCTGTTGTGGAGCCTCAAGCGAGCGGTGGCAAAGGCATGAATGCTCTCGTAACCCGGTTGGCCGCGCGCGGGGATGGCGCGACTGCGGACGGCCGCCATGTGGCGCTGGCCGCGCCAGGCGATACGGTCGCCGACGACGGCACCGTCATTGCCGGGCCGCATCATCAAACGCCCCCCTGTCGGCACTTTCCGAAGTGCGGCGGGTGTCAGCTCCAGCATGTCGACGACGAGAGCTATTCGGCCTTTCTGATCGATCGCGTCGCCGGGGCGCTGCGGGCACAGGGCATGTCGCTACCGGACATCAGGACGCCGCATCTTTCCGCGCCGCGCACGCGCCGCCGCGCCGCCTTGCGCGCGGAGCGGATCGGCCATCGGGTGGTGATGGGCTTCAACGAGGAGCAGAGTCATCGGATCGTGGATATGGTGGAATGCCACGTCATCGCGTCCGATCTGTTTGCGCTGGTGGCGCCGTTGCGGGCGCTGCTCGCGACGATCCTGGATCGCAAGAAGGGCGCCGAAATCCGGCTGACCCGTGCCGATCAGGGCATCGATGTTTTGCTATCGGGCGTTACCGTCGATGGGCTGGCGGCGAGTGAAGCGCTGACGGAGTTCGCCCAGCGCCATGGCATCGCCCGGCTGGCGCTGGACGATGGCTACGGGCCGCAAATCCGCTGGGAGCCCGACGCCGCGACGGTGACGCTGGGTGGTGTCGCCGTGCCCCTGCCGATCAGCGCTTTCCTTCAGGCGACGCCCGATGGCGAGGCCGTTCTCGTCGAAGCGGTGAGCGAGATCGTGCTCGGGGCGGGGACGATCGCAGACCTGTTTGCGGGCCTCGGCACGTTCGCGCTGCCGCTGTCGGCCGGCGCGAAGGTTCTGGCGGCAGAAGGCGCGCGAGATCCGATGTTGGCGTTGAAGAGCGCAGCGGCGCGGTCCGGTCGCGCCATCGTGGCGGACCATCGCGATCTCTACCGCCGGCCTTACATGGCCAAGGAGCTATCGCGCTTCGATGCCGTGGTGGTCGATCCGCCGCGCGCGGGCGCCAAGGAACAGATGGTGGAGTTGGCGACCGCCGATGTCGGCCGGCTGGCTTACGTGTCGTGCAATCCCGCCACCTTCGCGCGCGACGCGGCCCTGCTGGCGGCAAGCGGGTGGCGCCTCGACTGGATCCGGCCCGTGGGGCAGTTCCGATGGTCCACGCATGTCGAGCTGGTAGCCGCGCTGACGCGATAGTGGGGAGGAGAGCGGTGGTTGCCACCCGCGTATCCCCCGTTAAAAGACCGCAAAATCACAAGGGGGGTGAATCTTGCCGACGCTCGTGTTGATCCGCCACGGACAATCGACCTGGAACCTCGAAAACAGGTTCACCGGCTGGTGGGACGTCAATCTCACCGATCTGGGGATCACCGAAGCGGAGGCGGCGGGCGAGCTGATGGCGGCCAAGGGCCTCGATTTCGATCAATGCTACACGAGCTTCCAGACACGCGCGATCAAGACGCTGAACATCGCGCTGGAAGCGATGGGACGTCTGTGGTTGCCGGTGGAGAAGGACTGGCGCCTGAACGAGCGCCATTATGGCGGGCTTACCGGGCTCAACAAGGCGGAGACCGCCGCGAAGCACGGTGACGATCAGGTGAAGATCTGGCGCCGGGCGTTCGATACGCCGCCGCCGGTGCTGACGCCGGGCGGTGAATTCGATCTGGCTGCCGACCGCCGTTACGCCGGGATACCGATCCCGGATACGGAAAGCCTCAAGGATACGATCGCGCGTGTTCTTCCCTATTGGGAAAGCCGTATCGCGCCGGACCTCAAGGCCGGCAAGCGCGTGGTGATTTCGGCCCACGGAAATTCCCTGCGTGCGCTCGTCAAGCATCTCTCGAACATCCCGGACGACGAGATCGCCAGCCTCGAAATCCCAACCGGGCAGCCGATCGTGTACGAGCTGGACGAGGCGCTGAATGCGACCGACCGTTACTATTTGAGCGAGCGATGAGCCCTCTCGCCATTGCAGCACCGGCGAGTGCCGCCGCGTGACCCAGCCCCTTGTCGGCATCATCATGGGCAGCCGCTCGGATTGGGAAACGATGCGCCATGCAGCGGAAACGCTGACGGCGCTTGGTGTCGCCCATGAGGCGAAGGTTGTCTCCGCGCACCGCACGCCGCAGAGGCTCTACGATTTCGCGACGGGCGCAGCAGGCCGAGGTCTCAAGGTGGTGATAGCCGGAGCGGGCGGAGCGGCGCACCTGCCCGGCATGGCCGCAGCGATGACGACTCTGCCGGTGTTGGGCGTGCCGGTGGAATCGAAGGCTTTGAAGGGCATGGATAGCCTGCTCTCGATCGTTCAGATGCCGGGCGGAATTCCCGTCGGCACGCTGGCGATCGGTAAGGCCGGCGCGATCAACGCGGGGTTGCTCGCCGCGTCGATCCTAGCGCTTTCGGACGCGGCGTTGGCGCAGCGTCTGGCCGCGTGGCGCGAACGACAGACCGCCTCGGTCGACGAAGCACCGGAATGATCCCTCCCGGCGGCACGATCGGCATCATGGGCGGCGGACAGCTGGGGCGGATGCTGGCCGTCGCTGCCGCCAATCTCGGCTATCGGACCCACATCTATGCGCCGGGCATGAGCGGCCCGGCTACGGAAGTAGCCGCGCGCTGGACGCAGAGCGCCTATGACGATGCAGCCGCCGTCGCCGCCTTTGCCGCTCAGGTCGATGTCGTCACCTACGAATTCGAGAATGTCGACGTTGCTGCCTTGCCCCAGCACAATTGCGTGCATCCCCCGGCGCAGGCGCTGGAAGTGGCGCAGGATCGTCTGGTTGAAAAGAGCTTCGCCGAGCAGAGGGGTGCGCGCCCGGCGCCGTATCGGAAGGTGGATAGCCTCGACGATCTTCGCGTCGGCCTGGGCGAACTCGGCGGTCGCGGGATCCTGAAGACCCGCCGCTTTGGCTATGACGGCAAGGGTCAGGAGCGGATCGACGATCTCGCCCGCGCCGCTGCAGCCTGGCGGGCGATCGGCGAGAAGCCGGCTGTGCTGGAAGGCATCGTCACGTTCGAGAAGGAATTCTCCATCATCCTGTGTCGCGGGATGGATGGGGCGATGGTGCGCTGGGATGCCGTGGAGAATACCCACCGCCACGGCATTCTGGACTTGTCGGCCGTGCCGGCAACCGGCATCGCCGCAGAGCAGGCCGCGGCTGCCGGAGCGGTGGCGGAGGGCATCGCCGAAGCGCTGAACTATGTCGGCGTGCTGGCGTGCGAGTTCTTTGCGACCAAGGACGGCCCCGTCTTCAACGAGATGGCGCCGCGCGTCCACAATTCAGGGCATTGGACGATCGAGGGCGCGGTGACCTCCCAATTCGAGAACCATATTCGCGCTATCTGCGGGCTGCCTTTGGGCGCTACAGATCGGATCGGGAGGCGCGTGGAAATGCGGAACCTGCTCGGCGCTGATGCCGAGCGATGGCCGACGATCTTGGCTGATCCGGCCAATCACCTTCACCTGTACGGCAAGAGTGGCCAACGGCCGGATCGCAAGATGGGCCATGTGACCCGGGTGTTTGTATAAACCGGCTTGCGCGGGGCAGCTCGCGTTGCCGAACCAGTCAGCTTAGCTCGTAGGCCTGAAGGACAGCTATTCGACCGGAATGGCTGTCAAGAGTCGGGCGCCGGGGGCTTCTTGATCAAGCCGCCCGACCATTCGATCTCACCGGCATCGGGGGCGGGGTGATCGAGTGTCTCGCCCAGCTTCGGGGCGGGAGCGGTTGGTTCCGACTCCTTGTTGGGATCGGTGCCCTGGACGCCGCCGATATCCTCGGTGATGATAATGTCTTCGTCTGCCATGCTTGATCCTTAAGCCGCCTGCCGTCGATGCGGTCAGGATCGATAGGTGGAGCGGGCGCCGTCATCGCCCATATTGCTGGCCGCCATCTCATCGTCGCGCGCACGCGCTCGGGCGTTTGCGGCTGCGGGGTTCGTCGGATCTTCGGGCTGCGGCTCGATCCCGCCTGCGGCTTCTCCACCGCGCCGTGCGCTGGCATTCTGCAAATGGTCGTCGGGCGTATCGCTCGCTTCTATGGGATCCGTCGCACTGTCGGCCGCCCATTGCCGTTGACCGGCAGGAACCTGCTCATTGTGTCGATCCAGTGTGTCGCTGAGGTTCCGGGCCGAACCCTTCGGCTGATGCTCGGTCGAGATATTCTTGTCGGGAGCGCTCATTGATCTTCCTCGCTGTTTGGGGTGTCGCGGGACAGTTCGGCTGCGGCCACACCCGAGGCTTCGGTGATCGTCATGCCATTGACGATGCGGGTGTTTGCGGCTTCCTGACCGGCAGCCGCCTGTTCGCCGCGCAAGCCTTCGGGCGGCGGCGGCGGATCGCTGTCGTCGGCGGTGCCGTAGATGCGAGGGGAAGGCTTGTCTGTCATGGCTCTCTCCTGCGGTATCTTCCGCTTACAAAGAGTCTAACGCGTCAAAGCCTGTATGGATCATCGCGCCCATGCGACGCTGCTCCTTCAGAAGCGATCTGTCAGGTAATTTGGTCAGCGCGACTGATCACGAA
>Ga0247734_1001260_pt1 | contig 19552 bp, 13 predicted proteins | sample UWRJL103311B2_FD_180933 | JGI IMG/M metagenome (GOLD analysis project Ga0247734, IMG submission 180933) | Plant litter microbial communities from Arlington Agricultural Research Station in Wisconsin, United States - UWRJ-L103-311B-2 | ecosystem: Environmental > Terrestrial > Plant litter >... | reverse complement strand
CCGCTCATCCGACCGTTCAGAGAGATGGGCTCCTACAGCATCACCGCTTCCGGCATATCTAACGCGTCTTTTGTTCTCCTTGCCCTTTTTACCATCCCATCGCTATGGCGGCTTACAAAGCGGACGCGCCGCGTTAAGGCCACCAATGAGCCCGCTCTCTATGAGGATGAGGATGGAGCAGCGACCGAGGAATCTCAGGCTCTATACTCGACCAAGTATCAGTTCGCCTCCATATTTGTGCTCTTGGGTCTGGGACTGGCCACCTCGCTCGGATTGGCTATCGTTGCTACCGTGAGAAAAGATCAATTCCAATCTTCCGACCTGATGCTAGTTCAGCTATGGCTTTTATTTCCATCTTGGGTAAGCGCTCCACCGTTAGAAGTCAAATCGTTACATACTGGCTAACCACAATGTTAGATACTACTCCTTCTGCAAATTCTTGATACCGCGCTTGAGTCAAATTTAAGGACCAGGTTCTCACAAGGAACGTACAATTTGTTTTCATGCTGCCTCATCGCCATTCTGGCTTGGGCGGTTTTGCTTGACCGCCTTCCCACATACTCGGAGAACATTGTTGTGTTCGTTATCACTCTAGCCCAAGTACTAGAAGTTACTGCTATCATATGTGTACTTTTCAGCATCAAACGTCGTCCTGATGTCTACCGCCCCAATGGTAAACTTGTAGAGCGACAGTTCACCCGCTCACTGTACAATAGATATACCTACAATTGGGCTGCTCATATTCTCGACGAAGCTGCTGTTAAACAGATCAATATTGAAGATTTGCCAGCATTGAATGCTGCACTTAGAGCTGAAGATTTTACAGCCACATTTCATGATGTGGCGTTGAAGCCAACCATGCGATTGTGGATGCTCATTGGATGGAGGCTTCGATGGGTTCTCCTTTGGCAATGGATCTTTGTGGCAGGATCGTGCTTCTTTGATGTTGGCCCCCAATTTGCTATGTTGAAGTTGCTACAATTCCTCGAAAGTCGACAAGGGTTTGATGCTATTGACCCACGTGCCTGGTTTTGGGTTGGTGTGCTACTTTTCGTAACTGTTGCGTCTACCATTATCGATGCTCGAATTATGTGGTCTATGATCGAGGGTGTCATGCTACCCATCCGGTCGCTTCTTACAACTCTCCTCTTTGAGAAGGTAATCAGGATCAGTGATGTCAAGGCCGCTCCTCAAGCACAGGAATCCTCTCCCAATGAAGCTCTAAAAACCGATGGTGCCGATAATAACAAAACATCGAAAGGCGATGAAGCAAAAAAGCCACCTCGCCAGACTCAACAAGACATCATTAACATGTTTGCTGTAGATAGTCAAATGATTGCGATCATGACCTGCAACTCACAGATGTATATTAACTTTGCTGTTAGACTTACGCTATGCGTTGCGTTCTTGTGGCTTATTGTGGGCTGGCCAAGTATGCTAGCGGGCATGATATCTATCGCTTTCACGTTTCCAGTAAACAAAAAGCTTGGCAGTAGGTATGGAAAATATCAACAAGAGCTTATGCAGGCGAGAGACAAAAAGACACAAGTGGTTACGGAAGCACTCAAGGGAATCAGACAGATCAAATTCTCAGCTATCGAAGACCGATGGGCCCAGAAGATTGATGTTGTTCGAGAGGCAGAACTGCAGACACTGTGGAGCGCAAAGCTAGCGACTGTAGTAATGGGTTTAGCTTCCGACTTGACACCAGTGTTGTTTGCTGTCTTCACTCTTGCTACCTATTCTTACCTGGAAGGTGACTTGCTCCCCTCTGTAGCGTTTACGGCGCTCAGTTTGTTCATTCAGCTGGAGGGTCTTACTGGGATGATGCCGTTTATGATGACTATGGGATATAACGCTAAAGTCAGTCTCGATCGTATCGAAAAGTTTCTACACGCACCAGAAAAACTACAAATTACCACGCCAGGCAATTCAGTTAGCTTCCACAATGCTACTGTCAGCTTCCCTAGCGACAATAAAGAGCTCGATGAAGAAGCATTTACACTACGAGATATCAGCTTGGAATTTCCCAATAATGCACTTACTGTTATCTCAGGTCCTACTGGATCTGGTAAATCATTACTTCTAGGCGCCATTTTAGGGGAAGCGGAATTACACTCTGGATACATTACGGTCCCTACTCCACCTCCTATTGAAGATCGTTTTGATAGCAAGGCAACGGCAGCCAATTGGATTATCCCATCGGCTGTCGCATACGTTGCTCAAACACCATGGATTGAAAATGCAACAATTAAAAACAACATTCTCTTTGGTCTTCCGGATGATCCTGTTAGATATGAAAAAGTGATCAAGGCATGCGCTCTAACTAAAGATCTTGCTATGTTTGATGACGGTGACTCGACGGAGGTGGGTGCGCAAGGGATCAGCCTTAGTGGAGGCCAGAAGTGGCGGTTGACCCTCGCCCGTGCGTTTTACTCCCGAGCTGGTATATTGATTCTTGACGATGTATTTTCTGCACTAGACGCACATGTTGGAAAGGAGATATACGATAACGCGCTTATGGGTGAACTCGCCCAAGGCAGAACTCGTATTCTTGTCACTCACCACGTTGGTTTGTGTCTGCCACGTGCAAAGTATGCCGTACGGTTGGGAGCTCGAGGTACATTAGAACATGCTGGGCTTGTAGACGATCTTAAGCAGTCAGGCAGCTTCGAGGATATTCTTAAGGCCGAAAAGGACCAAGAAGGCTCTGGCGATGAGTTGGAATCATCTGGTACCACGCTTCTCAATGAAACTGCAACAGCAACAGCCATCGAAGACGTCTCCGCCGTCCCCAAAACTACGCCAAAGAAACTTGTCGAGGAAGAAAAGAGAGAGACTGGAAGCGTCAAAAGACAGGTCTATACAAAATACCTCACGGCAACAGGTGGTGTGCTTTTCTGGGGCTTTGTTCTTATGATTTACTTTGCTACCCAATTTCTTACAATGAGCCGCTCATACTGGATTAAAATATGGACATCTACCTACGAACATGCCGAAAATGAAATTCATGTTCAAAATTATACTCTCCTATATTCATACGGGAAAAGTATGCAAAATCAACTGTTTGCTCATCCTAAAGAGGCAATGTTCCCAACCCCAAATTTGCCATCCGTCAACACGAAGCTGGTTTACTACCTTGGGATCTATGTTGCAATTTCTTTGCTATCTATTGTCGTAGCAGCCTTTCGAAATTATTTTGTCTATCGCGGCGGCCTCAAGGGCTCTCGAATACTTTTCACAAAGATGACATACACTGTCCTTCGAACCCCACTTAGGTGGCTGGACACTGTCCCAACCGGAAGAATTCTCAATAGGTTCACAGCAGATTTCCAAAACACAGATACCTTCTTATCCATGAATTTCTCTAATCTGGCGTCGGGTGTACTCCAGATGATTGGTGTTCTGGCTGCTGCGTGAGTAATCACCTTTTCAAACCATGTCAGTCAATAATAACGAAACTAGCTTTTTCATATCACCATACATGCTCATCATGTCTATTGTTCTACTTGGTAATATAACCCATTGATTTGTCCTTACTTGGAATTGACCATCTACTAGGAATTTGTGGCCAAATGGGACGACGATATCTCGGGGGTGCTCGTACCATTAAACGTCTCGAGTCAATTCAAAAGTCACCCATGATTTCCCATTTCAGCTCTACTCTGGAAGGTCTCAGTACAATTAGAGGCTTTGGAAATGCCCCGGTATTCCTTGATCGGATGCATACACTTATTGATGGCTATGCTCTGTCAACTTTTCACAACTGGATGTTCACCAATTGGGTCAGTCTCCGAATGGGTCTAGTCGGCTCCGTCTTTTCCGCAACAGTAGCCGCTTTTATTGTTTCCACACGTGGTATCGACGCTAGTCTTGCAGGTTTCGCTTTGGCATTTGCATTAGATTATAGCCACGCGGCAATGAGGGTTGTTAGACTTATTGCAAATGTAGAGCTAGACATGAACGCGGCTGAGCGAATTTTTGAGTATTGTGATCTTGAAACGGAAAAGCAAGGGGGAATTGATAATCTACGTGCTTCTTGGCCCGAGGAAGGCAAATTAGAAGTTACTGACTTAGAAGTGGGCTATGCGGCTGATCTACCTTCTATCTTGAAGGGACTTACTTTCAAAGCGGATTCGAATCAGAGAATCGGGGTTGTAGGTAGAACTGGAGCAGGTAAGATATTCAACATACGCATCGCATTTAATGACAGCTAACCCGGTTTCACAGGTAAATCAACCTTGTCGTTAGCACTATTTCGTTTCCTTGAGGCTCGCAAAGGCTCTATTCTCATCGACGGTGTCGACATCTCTACTATAAAGCTCAGTGACCTCCGCACTCGACTTGCAATTATCCCACAAGACCCCGTTCTCTTCTCCGGTACAATCCGTAGTAACCTCGACCCTTTCGATGAGTTTTCCGACCACCAAGTCAAAGAAGTGCTATCACGAGTCCACCTTACGCCATCTGTAGACAACACACCCGTCCCAGAACTCCTCGTTGAGCCAGCATTGATATCATCTTCCACCAGCACCAATACTGCTGTCGCACCCGAGAATAAAGAAAATGCGAACATCTTCCTCGATCTCTCATCAGCTATTTCCTCATCCGGAACAAACATCTCTCAAGGCCAAAAGCAACTACTCTGTCTCGCCCGTGCCATTCTGTCTCGCCCCCGTCTACTCATCCTCGATGAAGCGACCAGTGCCGTAGATATGGTCACCGATGGCCTGATTCAACGTAGCATCCGCGAAGAATTCGCCAACACGACGCTACTAGTTGTGGCGCACCGGCTGAGCACGGTAGCAGATTTCGACCGCATTCTTGTCATGAGTGATGGTATCGCGGCCGAGTTTGGTAGTCCAAAGGAGTTATTGAGTAAAAATGAAGGTGTGTTTAAAGGAATGGTGGCACAGAGTGGGGAGCAGGAGGAATTGGAGAAGATAATTTTGAGTTCGTGAGTTCAGAGATAGCTAGTAAGCACTAAGTGGGTGACGAAGTGGTTAAGAGTGAGCAATGGAGGAGCGGGAGAAAAGATTTCATCGGATTCTTACATAAGATGTGTTCTTAGCTTTCATTTTCTCTGGAAATTTGTATACAACGCATGTGGACTTTTTGAAATATATATATACGCTGGGATATGGTCTTGATTTTAAGGTTGCTGGAAAAGTAGGAACTGGAATAGAAGATGATAGAGAATTAAATTGATCTCATTGCATCTCTGTTTCTGTTTGGACTGTGTATGTGAATGTGCTATTATTGTGTTCGATAACTAGAGCCAAATATATAGTAGCACGGAGCTAGTGATATCTTTCTAAACTCTTTGCGTTAAACTCTTCAAAAGCACAAGAAATAGCACTAAGGTTCATGGTCTCCTGAAAGCAGTCATGCGTCACGCTTTATATAACATCTTTTGAGCGGGTTATCAATTGGCTTGGTAAACGCGGAAGGCTTATGTCCGATTGCAATTGTATAATCTTTTATATTTGGAGTTTATAGAACGCCGTTAGTGCAATCAAATGACCCTTTCATTCAATTTGCAAACTCAGTAATTTATGTTTAGCACATAAAGGAGTACGACAAACAGTGTGTAGTGGGTGATGATAACAACGCACTGCGAAACTAGATTAAAATTCATAAACACTGACTACCTATGACTTGTTGGTGGGTGCGAGAAATGGATTTGGATAAGAAATGATAAGTGATGAAATAAAAGTCGACGCGTATGTCCTAGAAACCTGTTAGTAGTCGAAGGTGACTTATGTTTTGGATTAGGAGGTTGCGGTTCAAAAAACAAGCCAGCATAAAATAGTCGGGTTGTGGTCTTTCCCTGGCAATGAGAAACACACTTTCTCAAGCGGTTCGTCCTTAGGGCTTTCTTAGTGGTTTCCTTCATGGGTTTCCATAAATATCACTTCCTGACTATAATTTCATTTTTCATTTTTCATTTTTCATTTTGCATTTTCTTAATAGAAACAACAAATTAAATGGTGGGTGGCTCTATTCCCTTTCTAGATTTTTTTTTTGGGTTTCCTCGAGAAGTAGTAGTGAGTGCACCGCGTATTTACGCGTGCCAGCCCCCCCCACCACGAGAACTACGACGACTGTGAGCGCGGCTACTTCTCACAAGGAATAATTTAGAACTGATTTTGTTGAGATTCATTATTTCCAAAACTTCAATCCGTTAATCTCAATAATCGCATGCTTTTCCCTCCCAAACTCCCTCAAATGCACGCTAGCGATTCCTATACACAACACTCTACTTCCCCCTCCTGACCTTCTCACTATTATCCCACTCCTCCTTCTTCGCCTCCACTCTTGTTAATGCTTTCTTGTCCCCATTCGCCTCCTCCCATTTGCTCCACCTCCCGAACAGCGCTTGTGCACTCTTGTCCTTTAATCCTTTAACCTTTAGTACCCTCTCAAACACCGCTCTAATGATTTCTTTATCACCCTGTCCAACTTCCAAATCAATCAATTGGTTCCAAATATCCAGTCTCTTTGGGAACTGTGACAGGATCCCTTCGAACATCGTGCGTCCCCGTTCTGGTGAACCATTTTTGGATTTGAATTCCATGGCTGCGAATTTAACAGTCAGAGGCAGAGTCTGGGCAGGAAGAATTTGGAGAGCACGTGGTAGCAGCAAACGTGCGTCGTCAGGTCGGGAGTAGGTGGTGTGTAGGAAGTTTGCATAGTTTTCCCAGACTTTGGGGTCTTTGGAGAACTTCTTGACAAGGATTTGGAAAAGGTCATCTGCTTTCTGGACGTTTGTTAGCAAAGACAAAGTGAAGTTTGCAGGTCAAGTACTTACGGTGTATTTGTTGGATTTGATGTAAATGCTAGCTAAGTTTTCGTGCATTTCTTGGGTATCGCTGTATTGACAGGCTTGGGTGAATGCTTCCTGAATGGTCTCCTCGGTGCCATATTCGACTTCGAGATTGAGCAGAGCTATCCAGATTGTCTTTCTAGCCGCGTCGTCTCTCACGTTGATGGTCTTAATTGCTCGCTCGGCTACGGTCCGGGCTTTGCTGACCTCGCCGAGCTGCAATTGAAAGGCCATATATCTAATCCAAAGATCCGATGAGTCTGGTTGTCCAAGCAGAAGTCGTTCAAAATCGCTGATAGATTGAGGTCCGTTCACATCAAGGTCGCCGGTTCGATCTTCTATAATTTCTGCCTTCTTCCGCTTCTTTTTGGGCTTTTCGGTCTCGTCATCTGAAGATGCGACCATGTCTTTATCATCTTGATCAAGAATGCTGGCAGTCCAATCGAATCCACCAGCGTCAAGTCCAGGAACGTTATCACCAGCATCGCTTACGTCGTCGTCAGAATCTTCATCATCGTCCTGTGCCTCGGCACTAGCGATGCTTGCTACATTATCTAAATCCATAGCGTCTTCGTCATCATCCGAATCTTGCTCATCGTGATCAGATCCGGTCAACTTGACACCTTGCATACCCTCTTCTTCATCATCACTCTCCTCTTCAGAATCATTGTCTTCTCCAGGGTTGATGTATGAAGCCTTCATTCCAAAGCTGATGCGCTTCTTTTCGGTGTCAATCTTCAAGACTTTGGCTTTCACAAGGTCACCCTCTTCGTATAGTTTCTTGACATCGTGTACCCGCTTTTCTGCCATTTCGCTCTGATGGCAAAGACCGCTCACATTCTTCGAGCCGTTGATCACGATAAAAACACCAAAGTCTTCTACTTTTCGGATCTTTCCTTCGATGATATCGCCCTCCTTGATAGAATCGAACGTAACAGGTGGAACATAGTTCTTGTCCAGGACTGACTCCTTGAAGCTCATTTGGATGAAATTGTCGTTGGCCGAGATGATTTTCCCTTTTACAAGCGTATCGACTTGGAAGTTTGACTTCCAATCCTTGATGAAGGAATCCGAAAGATTCGAGACACCAACGAAAGCTCTCACGTTACCTCCCAAGTTGACATACAGACCTTTTTCAGCGATATTGTTGATAAAGCCTCGCACAACGTTCCCAACCTTTATCTGTGAAATTGAGGAAATTTCTGGGTCCTCAACTGCTGATGAAGAATTCAAAACTCTTGAAGGCCGCGCGGACAAACGTAGTCTTTTGTTTGGTACATCTTTGTCAACAATGCAAACACGTACTATATCATTCTTCGAGTATTTAGAAGGGTCGGCATCCGAGAAATTATCAGAAAGATCTGTAAGATTGACCGGGCCTGAGAGGTCGGGACTGAGCTGCACCATCAACTGTCGCTCACTAACACGCGTAACCTTGCCAGGAACAACCATCCCTTTAGTGACCGTTTCGAAGGTTAGGGCTTCCGAAGCTTGCACCGAGCGAGCAGATAAATCCAGTCGATTGTTCTCAGCATCGATGTTAGTCACACGCACTTTGATAGCTGAACCAACTGGGAAGTTTGCCTCAACATCCTGTAATAGTGAGACATCGTCCGTAAGATCCAAAGTAGCAATCCTGCCTCGAACATTTGGTGATAAGTTCACCCATACACATTGCTCTCTAATGTTGTTCACATATGCAATCCATGAAGATCCAACTTCGACCTTGGTAAGGGTCAAAGGCTCTTTTTCAGCTTCTTTCTTTGCGGAGAGTTCGAAAACTAAAGTCTTGCCAGATCTGTGGGATATTGGGAGAAAGCGGTGGTTGCGTGCATCGTGTATACCTAAGACCCGGACCGGGATAATTTGATCTCTCGTAAAGCTTTGCAGTGGCTTCTTGCGATCCTTGATCTCGTCCCAAGAATCGAAAATTTGGGACACATCAATCCGCCCTTGGATATTGTTTGCGAGCTTCACGTTTATCTGAGTTTCTTTGACAGATACCACTTTAGCTTTGGTCAGCTTCCCAAGAGTAAGGTCATCTACGGAGTTGATTTTATCATCTACCGGGTCGATGGCTGCCTCATTGCTAGGAGTCAATGGTGCATCGGACTTCTTAGTTGTTTTCACGCCGACCATCGACAATACGAACCGTCGAAGAGCCTGATCAGAGGAGATGACCTTAACCTCGATGGTCTGACCTTTCTTCAATCCAAAGTCTGGAAGGAGAGTCGCTTCTTCTGATAGCTTGTTCTTTGGCAACAAACCAGTAAGACCTCCCCCAAATTGTACAAAAACTGCAGTAAGGGTGATATCCCTGACAAACCCGTGGACGAGTTTATTATCCTTAACATCCTCAAAACTGCGGAGAAGGGTTCGGTCTTTTGCGGCCTGCACGAGGCTGGGCTTATTGGTTAAAGTAATAAGACGGTTTTGTTCTTGTTTCTCAAGAACCGCAAGATCCGTTAGGACCTGGCCCACCCTAATCTTCTTCCAGGCTGAAAGATTCCTAGATTCTGATTTGTCTGTGAGATGTGCAAGTGAAAGCACCGCTGCTAGTCCACTCCCTTCAAGAGTCACAGATATACCCTCACTTGTCTTTTCCGTTACAGATGCTGAAACAATTTCACCAACCTTCAGATTCTTCAGAGCAGTCTGTTGGGCAATTCCGAAAGCTGCCGGATCTTTACAAGTCACGACGAGCTTCTTGGCTTCAGCATCAACTTTCAAAACATGGACATTAACCACTTGTCCAATTCGGAAGTGCTGACTTGGGTCTTGAATGTAAGCCTCGCTCATCTCAGCGACAGGAAGAAATCCTCGTACATGGCCGTAGAACTGAACAACAGCACCTGTTTGAAGGAGATTGATGATGGCACCAGGACTTTGCATACCGACATTAATGTCGTTATAAGAGGTAAATGGTGTTGCTTCCGAGTTGACCAAACTTTTCTTGAGAGTAAGTCTTATTTGACGCTTGCCAGGATCCGTGGAAAGTACTCGTACTGTGACTGTCTTCCCAGGCTTGAATAGTTTCTCGGGGTGAAGAAGTTGCACATCTGCTAAGTGCATTTCCGGGACGAGTCCAGAGATACCTTCTGCCAAATTTACCAAGACGCCCCCCACACCTGCTGCATTGACAACGATCTTCTCAATCTTTCCTTTTGTGATCTCTCCGACTTTTAAGTCTTCAATCCGCAAGTAAGGCTGCTCGAGAACGCTCTCCTCAAGTGAAACAAGGTACACACCATCAAGTGAATTATATCCGATAAGTCTCCCGCGATGAGTTGACCCAATTTTGTATGTTCCTGTGCTTGACAAACTTTCGATCTTACCATCTTTAACCCTCGAGATGTGAACAAAGCCAGATACGCCTTTGATACCGAGGTGTACGAACAGACCGACTTCTGGCTCAACTTTTTGTACAGTTACTTCCTCGATTATGGTCGATAATGGTAAGACATCTAATGGGTCTTTGAACTCGCCATTTACTTTTGCTTGTTGTGGGGTAAGTGATAGAACGTGATCGAGTAGAGAGACTCCAAGCTTTGGAGGATCAGCCGTTGGGAAGGTACAGATAACTCTAGCTTTGATCTTAGAGCCGATTTTGTATTTCTTCTCCACATCTTTCCCACTAGCACCTGCGCCGGAATGCATTAGGTCTGCGGTAACGTCTAACATGCCCATGACTTTTCCAATTATTCCTCTTGGAGTGATATCGGCCACTAGCAACTCAACCGCGGTTCCAGGTTGGAAGGCATCAATTGTCGGAGCATCAGTCAGATAATTCAGCTTCTTTAGATTGGCTGTCTTTGTTGTGTCCGCGCTGAGTTTGACAATCTTTCCATTGGAACTTAAGCCTGTAACTGTGCATAATAAGACAGATCCTTCCTGGATGTCAGATACCTTTGTCCCATTCCCAATTTCTTTTGAAGACATGAATCCTTTCATGTCTTGATCCGGTAAGCCAAGGTCCATAACCAGACCGTGATCTTCTACACTTATGACAGATGCCATGAGCGTATTGTGAACGATGACATTTTGCGCCTTGATACCATGGTTGGCTTGCTGTGGTCGTAAGGATAGTTCTATCCGTCTCTTGGGTTTGTCGGAGGACCCAGCCGCTGGTTCGTCGCTTGTCGAGACAACAAACGCCCGAAGGTACTGTCCTAGCTTGAAGAGCTTGTTTAATTCCACATCTTCCAGCTCTTCTTCATCTTCATCCTCTGATTTGGCTTCAGATTCCGCAATAGCCTCGATCTTTTCAGTTATTTTGTCTGAGATTGAGGTGATGGGCACGTAGCCAGTAAGGTTGTTCGGCAAAGACAGGGCAATGTCGTGGTGGTTGATTTGGGAGACCTGTCCTAGAACCATCGATCCAGCAACAATTCTCTGTGCGACATATTAGTTGCTGTCCATTTGGAGGGAATGAGTTCAAAATACCTTATAGTTCAAGCCTTCAATTTTGACATGCTCTTCATCTGGGACAGCTGTAACAGCTGCCCCCTTTTTCTTGCCTTTGGAATCCTTTGACTTCAATTTCTTTTTGGGCCTCGAATCCTCCTCTCCATCCAATTCTGGTTTGGAAGATCGCCCACCCTGCTGCTGCTCGAATAGCACATCCCTGGTGGCCTCGATCGCAATCTGTTTATGTTCCAATGGTGTTAACGCGCTTGCTCCTCCTCTAGGAAATGCAGCCTCTTCATCACCAAGCTTCGATACGGGGCGAGATCGTTTCGCAGGTACCACAGGCGCCATAATGGATGTTGATGTGCCGGTAGAGAATTCTATAAATTTTGAGCTTGATAACTTTTTCTGCCGATATGGGAAGGCGGAGTGGCTAAAAATGAATATCACCGTTAGCCGAGTGGCTCTCAGCCAAGCAAATCGCCTTACCCCTCGGTCATCATATATCTTCTTATTGTGATGATGGAACAACTAACGATGTGTCTTCAGATTCGCAATGTTGCAAATCTTACTTTAGAGATACCAAAATAGGAATGGGCTAGAATTTGTTTCAATATTTCAAGAAAGGAAATAGAAACCTATGTCAAATTTGGTGACCTAAACTGCCTTGAAGTCGTGTGTTGAGTTGTAAACAAACACACTTTCCATTGTTAATTTGCAATGATATATTAACTAGTCAAGCAACAAATTTGATTTCTAATTTTAAACACAAGAAAGAGATGATTGTAAACCTATTGTGATTTAGTATGCTAGCAACTAACAAGCCATTGCTTGGTCTGGGGTGAAAGCTTAAACCTCCAAATCATAATCTTTGAATGGTAAGTGGCTTGAGCCGCATCTCGTGGGGCGGGCAGCAGTGACGTTGTTCTCACAAGGGAGACAGGCTACAGAATCAACGTCCTGTCCTTTTCTTCTTATTTACTCACCACCTACAGTCCCTTCTCCCCTACAACTACCACCCCATATATCTGAATTCATGGGATCGTCACGGAAAAGACCAAGAACCAAACCGCCTAAAGTGGAAGAGCCCACCCATCCAGCCGTCGCAGACAGCTCAACAAAACCAGCCGAGGTTCACAAGGGCAAAGTCGATGCTGGCGCAACCAGCGTTACATCTGTGGTACCGGAGGATGATGCTGACTCTCCGCTGAAGAGCATCATGCCTGATGCTAGTTATTCAAAGCAGGTGAGTTTGCGCCGACCACAACCTCCTTGTGTTGACCCGTCGAGGAGCTAATAAAGTATCTAGGTCAAGTCAAAAACTAGCTGGTATGGCACATGGCCTCGGAAATCTTCAGCATCGACCCAGATCGCTCGAGAGACAATATTAGCAGACAAGCCAAAGAATGCACCATCTTCTAGCGACCTAAGTCGTTTCGAGCCCTCTCGGAAATCATCCCTTGTATCACAGGGCAGACCGCCTTCCATGTTTCTTGGAAAGAGCAGAGGAACTTCAGACATCACGATGGGAGGAACTATAGAGGCAGATATTGCATTAGACAAGCCGGATAAGACAGAAATGTTACTAGACAAGAAGGATACCACAGATCCACCGGTCGACAAGAAGGTTAAGGAAGAAAATACGGCTGCGACCGATTCAATAGCAACTGCTACAAAAAAGGTGGACGGTGAGGCTAAAGAACCATCTATATCTACTGTAGAGGCCACACCCCGACCCGTGACGTCCTCTGGATGGTTAGGAGGTTGGCTAGGGAGGCCTACTGTCGCAGTTGACGGTTTAACGGCTACGAAACCCTTAGGTGAGCCAGAAATAGAACTTCAAAATGAGACAACACAGACAGCGCCACCGACATCGACAGAATCCGAGCCTGCGTCCACCACAATTGTGTGTGAAGAACCCCCGACAAACGATACACCAACAGCAGCAGCACCAGCACCTGCACCAGCCAACTCATCCACTTGGTTTGGTCTGTGGACAACAGCAGCACCATCTACTACGCCGGAAGCATTAGAAGATCAGACCTCGGTAAAATTTGTAAAGGACGACCCCGATACCATTATGAATGATGTCCCTCCTGTTGATACCAAAACCGACCCAGCCAAAGCTGAGCCTGCTTCGGGATCGAGTTGGGCTTTCTGGTCCACCACTGATACTACCAAAGCTCAAACCACAGAGCAGACATTATTGTCACCAGTGAAAGATCAAGGCGAACTTGCTGTCGGGGGAGAAGCGTCGGAAACTCGCCCAGAGCCAGTGCAGGCAGTGAAAGTAAAAAATGATAGGAGTGCTAAACCAGGTAAAAGAGGTCGCCCAGTATCGGCTGAGAATACAGAGATAGCAAAGAAGGCCGTGAATTTAGAACCTGCATCCACTAAAGTTACTCCATCCCAGAGCCCAGCACCTGGGAAAACCGCGCCTCCAAATCTTTTAATGCCCTCTGTAAAGGGTACATACCACCTGGTTGAAAATCCTTCTATTCTTCAGCAGATAACTCAGCTATTGCTCCGTGGCCAGCAAAAGCCAGCGAGGCATGTTTCTCTAGTCAAAGAACCACCCAAGATCAGAAAATCACTGGCGATTGGTATACACGGACTCTTCCCTGCTCCTCTATTGAGGACTGTGATCGGTCAACCCACGGGAACATCAGTACGTTTCGCAAACCATGCAGCCGATGCGATACGGCGTTGGGGTGATCAGCATGGCTGTGCAGATTGTGAGATCGAGAAAGTTGCACTCGAGGGAGAAGGTAAGATTGCCGAACGTGTCGACAATCTTTGGAAGCTACTGTTGAATTGGATGGACCACGTGCGCAAGGCCGACTTTATTATGTTCGCTTGCCATTCACAGGGGGTTCCGGTAGCTTTAATGCTTATCGCCAAATTAATCGAATTTGGAGTTGTATCTACGGGAAAGATTGGAGTGTGTGCAATGGGTTAGACACCGTTCCTCTTAGACATCATGATTATATACTAACAAGATTAGCTGGTGTTTCATTAGGACCATTTGCAGACTACAAATCTAGACTTTTCAGTGGTTCTGCCGGAGAACTTTTTGAGTTTGCGGACCCGAAAAGCCTGGTTTCCGAGCGATATGAACATTCACTGCGTATTGCTTTAAAATATGGAACCAGAATAACCTTCTGTGGCAGTATTGATGATCAATTAGTCTCCATGGAGGTACGTTGTAGAAAAACTGATCTTTTAACCGAATTCTCTAACAGTCCAACAGTCATCCATTTTCTCCACCGCCAGTCATCCTCACATTTACCGTGCTGTATTCGTTGACGGACGAATCCATGCGCCGAATTTCTTGTCCCACCTCATAGGATTCGCGCTTAAACTCCGGAATCTAGGAGTATCAGACCATGGTCTGATCCGCGAGCTCTCCGCTCCATTAGCTGGTAGTTTGTACACTGGCGAAGGCCACTCACGCCTCTACGACGACGAAAAGGTTTATGAGTCAGTTCCCAATTGCCCCCCTCTTCTCCCTTCAACTAACTTCCGTCACCAGTCTTGCAATAGAATACGCCCTCGAAACGACATCCATGGGTGATGTCCCTCTCGAAATGGCCCACTACCAAATTCCCACGAACGCTAATCCTTATATCCTTCCCTGGATCATGCGTGGTCTCCTAGAAGAAGATTTCGTGAAAACTGAACTTGACACCGAAGTTGCGGAGCTTCTAAAACAGTTTGATGATTGGAAACCTGCGACTAAGGTATTGAAGGATGTCAAGTATCGACTAGAGGCCGTTCGGTCAAAACTTTGAGGATTGAGATTACGACGCTTTAGAGCTTATATCGTCGAAGCTATAATAATCGACGGTATAACATATATATATGGAAGGTAGACTTAAAGCTTATGGATGAGCAATGGCTCTAGGAGGGCATGTTAACACGAAGGGATACACTTTGGAGTCATTAGGTTATGGTATGAGGCGTTTTTATTTTGAGTAGAACAAACTTCGCATACATTCAGTAAAGAAGCCTGATGAATGATACCCACCTACATATATAATACGCACCAAAAACACCCTATTCTTTATTCTCGCCGTCACATCACTTGAGGAAAGGTTCATGCAAAATTTGGTCCTAAACAGCTTTCAATGGATTGTCTAATTATCGGCCAATCCTAACCCTAACCTTTGAGTAAGTATAGTCGAAATACCAAACCCATACAATACAAAGTCTATTTATACCGTCCTAATCCTAGAATAACTCCGTATTTCCTTCCCTATAATTTGCTGGTGGTTCCTATATTCGCAACTATATATAGACTTAAGTGAGATAGCCTAAAGTGATATGTCTATTTATGAACCAACTTGATATCGTATCTTTCATCTCAAGATCCTTTCGTGATATTTAGGGGTTTGCCTCTCCCAGTTAGATGCCGCATATGTCTTCAAATCTCAATCTTCCTCAATTAAAGTCTCAGGGTACACCATTTCCCTCCGTGCTTTCGTGTTCAGCTGCCGCAGCATCATCTTTGCTCTCGTGATTGATTATCAAGAATGAGCAAAGTACTACTAAGGACCCGACCCAGTATAGTATACTCGAGTACTGTTTACTTAGTATCATCTGTCCAATTAGCGACAAAGGGATCGTCATTGAAAGTCCCACAGTGACGACTAGTGGTGTGGTGAGGAGCATAGCATAGGCCCAGCAGTAATCTGCTATGAATGAGGATGCCGAATTTGCCTAGTTTCAGTTAATTCTGCTCTTTCTCTCCATCTCCATTTGCATTTGGGAGATGGACCATGAAGCCGAAGGTGATATGATGGAGCATACCAAAACAATAGTCCAAATCTTCCCCGTAGGAGGCATTGCAAAGGTCTCAATCCCCGACCAATGCAACAAAAAAAACCCAGGCCACAAAAATATCACATTGAAAAATCCCACCAGCCCAAAGAATAACGGCATATTAACCCTGTCCTCATTCTTGATCCTCTTTTTCATGACGATTGCATACATTCCATACATAATTGCGCTTCCAAATGCCATTGCATCTCCTATAGCTATTTCCGATTGTGTTTTATGTGGAAAGTTGCCTCGAGAGTCGTCGTTGTCCTTCCCTGACAGATCAACGGTAGAAATCAGAATAATACCTGCGAGGGAGGCGAGGACCCCAAGGAGCTTTTTGTAGGTGAATTGTTCGACGCGGAAGATAGCTCCAAATATGAGTGTCCAGATACTACTTGTAGAGGTGAGGATTGTGGAGGAGGCGACACTGGTGTACTCGAGACATGCTGCTACAAGATAGTTGGCTACAAACCACAAAAGCGCAAATTCGAGACTTAGTTTCGCGGTTTCGGGAACACTGAGAACTTCTTCTGGCATATCATCGTCCCCGGATGTGCTAAGTGCTCTTGCGGCTTCTTGATCATCTACTAGGAGGCGGCTTGTAGAGGCCAACATTGGGTCACCTGTCTCCTCTTCCTCAACTTTGCGGAACCCCTTGTACCCGTTAACTCGGCCTTGCCAGTATTCCATCGCTGACTGTTTAATGTTCGCAAAACCATGCTGGTGTGATAGCCGTAGGCATATTGGCAGTAGTGAGAATGCGAAGAAGGATGTATTTATATATGTAACGAAATATGGTTTCGAGTATGAGTTGTCGGCGAATATATACTGGTCTTGTCAGTATACCGTCTTCCTTCAGGTTTTGCGCAACTTACACTGGCCAAGAAATTTGATGCCGTCCATAAGAACACCGTTATGAGAAGGAGAAATATTCCCAAGGTTCTCCGGGCGACATTTGCAAGTCCTATGCTGGCCTTGAATCCGCCGTTTTTCAAAGTTGCTTGTGATCTTATTGAAGACATCGAGAGTCTTTCTAAATGGTCCTCTGATCTTCTTTCGGACGTAGAAGATCTGTTCGCTACCACCGGTGGTATAAATGGTTCTGGTGCACTCATTTTGTAGTTCACCCTTATCTTTCTTGGAGATTTCGTTGGTTTGTTAGAAAGTGGAATGGGCGATCACGGAGGTTGGCGGCACGGGCTGACGGGAATCATGGGAAAAACGCCAGAACTCTGGTAAGTGGAAGCAGTTTGTCTCCGCAACTTCGTTATCGGTGAATGAATGTCGCGTGGTTGTTTGTGGGATTAGTATGGGATTAGTATGGTCATATGAAGGAGTGCGGTGACCCCAAGGCTGGTGACAGTCACAGCCCCATCGAGCCCATCTAAAACGAGTACCTGGGTCGGTCACTTGGCGCATTCGGGATGGCAGAACCGGGATTTATCGCTGTACGCTCGAGTCGGAGCTCAGTTACGCATTAAGAATTAGAGAGCATATTATTTACCTGAAAGAACAGTTTATTTTTACAAAGTATGAGAGCAGAATTCATGCCTAGGCAGATAATTATTTGATAACGATCAGAGTTGATTTCACCTTTTCAAAAGAGAAAATAATTCAAGAATTATGCTTCCATTGTGTACACAACAAGACGCAGAGACCCCATGGCGCCATGAATGATCTTATATACACACGAAACCCAGCTTGCCATAATATAAAGCCAGGTAATGATAAAGAGAGAAAATCGAATGTATTAGAGATACTCAATGTGCAAAACTCCGGAAAGCAGTAAGGAAATCGCGCCTCTCATCTAACAAGCACAGCCATCTCTATCGTTCTCGATATGAATATTGATTGGATCTGAGAAATCGCCGCTGAACTCCTCGGATTCTTCTTGGGCGAGGGCATTTCTTGCAATGACTGTAGGGATTGTTAGAGGGAACTTGCTTTAAAGTAAGTCAGAAGGGGACTGACCTTCGAATGCATTCTCGACGTTAATTGCCTCCTTGGCACTAGTCTCGAAGTACGGGATACCACCCTTCGATTGACAAAAAGTCATTGCGCGTTTCGAAGATATCTTTCAATCCAATTAGCATAACCCAGTCGACTACAATCACAAAACATACCACTCTCTTATTCTCCTCAACGTCAATCTTATTGCCTAGTACAACCTACACCGATTAGCTCTATCTACCATCATGCCTCATATTGTATCAAAACTTACGAAAGGGAAATTATCTGGATCTCTAGGTGACGCCTGGATCAGGAACTCGTCTCTCCAGCTATCTAGCGTATCGAAACTCTTGGAATTATTGACATCATAGACCAGTACACAACAATCGGCCCCCCTGTAGAAAGCTACACCCAGAGATTGGAATCTTTCTTGACCGGCTGTATCCCAGAGCTGTTTTCTCTTTAGTCACTGTGCCTCAAATGTTTTGGGTTTATGGTTTGGGATAGGGAAGGTGTGAAATATACCTGCATAGTGACCAGGCGATCGTCTACCAATACCTCCTTAGTCAAGAAATCTGCCCCGATAGTTGCTTTGTAGCTTGCACTGAACTTCTTGTTGACCTGTCTCGTTCATCAGCACCTGGATATGCAATCGAAAGACAATAGGAGGAGGGGTATGTAGCCGCCATGCGTACATATTGATTCATCAAACTCGTCTTGCCAACTCCACTATCGCCCAAGATGATGACCTGCGATTCTCTTGTCAGCTAGCTGTTCAAGCGCCCTCTGCCTCTCGATCCTGAGATAGGTATACCTTGAGTAAAACCTTCTTTCTAGAAGCCATCTTAACGATCTACCTAGGAGGTAGGATGTTACGATAACAAGTTTCTTCCTTTTACGGCGGAGTATCGAGATCGCAGATATATGGCAGCTTATGTAGATAGAGCGATAACAGGTGCACCGAGAGATAAAGTGATTGAAGTGTTGTGTGTGCTCAAATAAATGCTGCCTGTGTTCTATCTTGGATCTCGACGGTAAGGCAATGATGAAGCATGAGAGTATGCCAAGAGCCGAGCTTCAGCCACTTAATGCCAGTCAAAAGTCAAATCAATTTCATCAGCGCTTCCCCCAAACGACCACAGCCTTCCCAGTCACATTCCCGAATTCCGTCAGCCTTGCTCTACCTCTTCCCGCTACATATACTTACATACAACAGCTCGGTGGACAAAGATGAACCATCCAATTTCCAAATACAAGAGAAACAATGGCTAGTTGGCGTGATGAATACATAAGATCCCTGTCCGATCGTGATGAGAGAGAAAAAGAAAGCTACTCGCGCATCAGCGAGGATTTTATAGATGCTTGTACCTCTCCCCCTCCATCTCCCCTCCTCCCTGCTCACCTCCACATCCAGAAAATACGCATACTGACATACACAAACTGAAGTTACCACTCTCCTTGACCGTACTGCGGCTCTTGAAGCTCAAAAAACCGCCCTCTCCTCCAACAAACCCGACCCGCTGAACAAATCCAGACCCTCAAACCCCC
>Ga0247734_1001259_pt1 | contig 19559 bp, 20 predicted proteins | sample UWRJL103311B2_FD_180933 | JGI IMG/M metagenome (GOLD analysis project Ga0247734, IMG submission 180933) | Plant litter microbial communities from Arlington Agricultural Research Station in Wisconsin, United States - UWRJ-L103-311B-2 | ecosystem: Environmental > Terrestrial > Plant litter >... | reverse complement strand
CACTTCAGGGTAAAGGTGCTGCTGAGAGGGACTTGTTATTTGATACCAGCCCGCACGGTGCCATCGTGTATTGAGATACTTACTACTAAGGCTAACTTTGCAAGACTGGCATTGTTGATGAATTGTGCTATTTTTTATTAAAAAGAATGTGGCAACACAATGAAACGACCAAGCTCATGTGTAACTGGCAGTCACTTGTGTATCATTTATTATTATAATTATAATTATTGTTAGAATATTGGCTTCCTGAGATGGAAAGTAGAACATTGATGCTAGGATGTATGATAGAGGTTCACCTTGGCTATTACGCAAGTATTACATTTCTCTGCAGCCGTGGGGGCGAGTAATGACAGATGCTCAAAATAATAAGAGCAAATGGAGAAGGGAAGGTATGCTTAGTGCAATAAGATCGTAGTGTTGAAGGTCTGATAGTGATTCGAAACACTCCCAGAGCATGAGGACTTTGGAGGAGTATATTATTTTAGAACTCCCGACTCTGAGGCATAAAGCAAGGAAAACAAGCCGATGCAGTCCACTCCTTTTTACTGCATACCCCTACGAACGGATCTTGAGATTAAAACTGACCAAGTCCTAGCTGACCTGCTAATAGGAAAATAACAAAGCCGATATTATCATTCCTCTAAGTGAAGTCTATATTGATATTGAAGCCTTAGTTTGCATTTGATCTTAAGTCACTGCTGGTATGTATGGTCTCTATATTATTGAACACAAATCATAATTTGTTGCGGTTGTAAACAATGAAATTAGTACGCGCAAGAAAATGTGGTTAGAGTTTTGAAGCTGTACCAATTTCGGCGACTTTTATCGCCTGCTGACAACCAACATCCAAGTTCTATGCGATCAAAAGTCTTACCAGTAAGCAAGTTCTAGGTCTTGTCATTTTCATCCACATTAATGTTAATTTTGAAGACTACAGAATCCAATGAAGAGCATTCTTTTGCATTTGTTGCACGTCGATGAAATTTGACCCCAGACGGGTTCCTGCGTTAGCTTTCACATGATGGTCTGGCTTCATCACTTTAGTCAATCATCCGTATCCACACCTTATCCAGAAATTTCCTAACCTCTATCTAACAGACTTCGGGCAAGCTTGATGAGCTTCTCCACATCTAAATCTACCCCCCCAACAAGGTTTTGGAAATGTACCGAATGTCTAAACTAGTGCTTTTCTAGCTCTTATCACCATTCGTTGTTTTTGGTTTTGTTGCACTTCGTTGTCTCACCAATAAATGACCCGCAAATAGTTAGTGTGTTTTGGATGTATCATAGTCCCGATTGACTTTTCTCCATTTGGCGTAGTGAGTTTTAACTTTACACCTTTTTGTTATTATGTGGAAGTTGACTAGTAGCATGGGAATGAGCTGATTAGGTTCCGGATGACTACAATTATTCTTAGCAAGGTGTATGTTAAATTACGGTGTGTAAATTATACCTTACCGACCTTCACACGCCATTCCAAAGGTTGAAGTATAGGTACTCGCTAACCTTACTTGTTCAATGAATATTTGAGAACATTTCTCTCTCGTGAAAGTTTTTTGGACAGGCAGAATACCAATAATGCTACTTTTTGAATAAATCTCGCTGATTCTCCCTACAGTTTGACATAATAAGTTAGTTTATTGCAATATGGTTACTTCGGTGTTTGGGGATCATTAAACCCAAAAGAACCCGAGCTCCCGAGATAACCATGTCGGGCCGAGTATTTCGGTAACTGTGGGGTTACCTGCCGGCTTGGCACTGGGGAAAGCTCCCAACATTTATATCATAACGTCGCGTGCTCACTTAACAACTCACCCAACTCTACCTGAACAACGGAGAACGGTAATCCAATTGCTATCTACCAAATCCTATAGGCGTCACCGACAAGTTATCAGTATTTTTTACAAGCAGACGGCGTTGGAAAAGCAAAAGATGGCGCGAATCCCACAAGGAAATAGCTTCTCGTCAGTTTTCAAATCTCCCAATCGCCCAATATATTGCTTGCTAGTCCTGGTTTTGTACTTGACTAATGCTCAACAGTCGTCAGCGAACTCCTTTTATCCTACTAGCTTTCTTCGGTGGAAGTGCTGCGTTCATCACCTTCAAGTGGAGAGCAGTCATGAAACGCAGTGAAGAAGCTAAGATTGCTGGCACCAAAGAGATTAATTATGCGGTTGCTCCTGGAAGAAGTGGTCAGTAATCTCTTCTTGCTATCACTGAAAATTTTCTAAGACTTTTATTGAAGGTGGTGGCATTTAATGAGTATAGCAAAATGCTCGTACAAGAACAGCAGTGAAGGCGGTGACGACCTATAAATGGCAAAAGCATAATCGTACCACACTGAACATGAATACGGAAGATAGTGGAGGCATGCTTGTGCTGGCGTCTGGCTATGACGGTATTGGTGTTGGTGGTTAACGTTGACTTGTAAGATGCGGGAAGATCAGTGGAATACAATGACATGCAGACAAGTTGCCTGCACCCGTCTAGGAATGTCTAGTTTTTCTAGAATACTGTATGTATGCGTCAATGCCAAACATCTTACACGATTTGAAAAAGGTTTAAGGTGGCAAAATGGTGAATTTCAGAGATTGTATGACATTTGGGCTTGTGTAGCTTCCAAGAAATCCCACAACATTCTTAATAAGTAATTGGCTAGCCTTAACAGCGCCTCATGCTGGTGACAACTGGTATCTCTGAAATAAACACATTTTCAAAATCGTACCCATCTTAATTATTACTTTTCGACAGACCTATAATCTAATCCTTAGCAGTACAAATCCGCAACCCAATAAAATAACCTAGAGAAAGTATGAGCTTCTTATCCGGACATGAAAAATAAAAGTCTCTGGCCTTCTTAGCATCGGTTCTTCTCAACTTCCTTAACCCATGCAATAATTTTATGAGCTCAACAACAAAAATTCACATATAGGCTGTTGTCAAAGGCACTGAGTATTAGATTATTCAGGAACTTACTCTCAAGTACGTGATGGATATCGGAAACTACCTTTTTCTTCTCGTCACATTTAAGTAGCTATTTTACAGTTTCAAATTGGGCACTGTATCGAAAGTTCTATGCATGATCAACTGTGAAGGTTCTAGCTAAGGCTCATGCATCTCGTTTTCCAGTCTCCCAGGGTAACATATCTTATTAGTAAAACCCAAGCGAGAAGAGTCAGGGGCAACTCCGTATTTGTAAACAAACCTCCAATAATGATTATCCCATCAACCCGCCATTCAGCCATTGAACCCCATTAGGGGGGGGGGTTGCTATTTGGCCATTAAGCTTAATGAATGGATGATCAATTTCCCCAGAAAGCATTCTTCTTTTACTTATTGTGGAGCAGAAACTTTGTATTGTAAACCCCTCCTTTCAAAGCTCAAGCTCAGAGGTGGTGTAACAGCTTTGTAGGACTCATGCGGGGTTGTTCCTCTCGGCACTCTACGGAGTCTTACTCCACTTTACCTACCTCCAAGGCCCAAAGCTCAGCGCTTATCCAGATGAGAACTGAGAAGATTGGACTAAACGGATACTTATACAGAATCGAAAGGGCCGAAACCGCATGGTGCAACAGCAACAACGCGTACCAAACAGTAGAATACATAGTCGAGGGGTGTGAGCTCCTTAGGGATCTCAGACGTACCCACCTCGGCCTAGCGATAGTCCACGACTATCGTACATACCTTACAGACGTAGATCTCAGCCAGAAAACCGCAAAATTCATAATTGCAACCCTCAAACTAGGGCAATTTGTAAATACAACAGCAACACATTCACAATTAGAAGAGGGGAGGTGCCAGGCACGTGATTGATCACAGGGAAAATCGGGGCCCTAAGGGGCGGCCCGACACACAGAGGCGGTACAAAACAGAGACGGAATGGAAAGTTGCAAGGGCAAGTCGTAGGGAAGGAGTTATAGGCTTGATTTTGGTTTTGTCACTTGATTTTCTTTTGTAATTTGTTATTTCCTCAGTTCTGGAGCGGTGGCCACCTTATGAAGGTCACGTGTATGCCCTTGTAACCTACATAGAAAGACACGTCAGCATGGCGCCTTAGGCAGCTAAAATGACTATGGAACTCCCAAACGTGATTCGTGATGCTGACATATATATCAACACCACCACACCACTCATTTATAAAGTATACGGAAAAGTGCTTCCCTCTTTTACTTGTCAAATAAATGTCCATATATCTCTCACCTCGTCTTCTGAGATCTAACTTTCGTACCACCCCACGTCTCTGGCAACTCAACTCCCACCTCCGCAAATATAGCATGGCTTCCATACCCATAACACAAAGAGGCATCTTAATCGAGAAGGCCGGTGGTGTTGAAGTATTACAATACAAGACTGATCTCCCAGTCCCTACTCCCAAAGAAGGCGAAGTCCTCGTCAAGAATGACTTCATTGGTATCAACTATATCGACACGTTTGTTCCCCCCTACCCCCCACATCTCAAGCTCCAATTTAACACATACAGATACTTCCGCTCTGGTCTCTATCCCTCTCCCAAACCTGAAATTCTGGGTGGCGAAGCAGAAGGCACAATTGTATCAACCGGTCCCTCGGGGAACTTTTATAATCTGAAAGTTGGAGACCGCGTTGTATTTTTGAAAAATAGTGCATACGCTGAATATACTGCCGTTCCTGCTCTCAAGGCTCATGCCATTCCTTCAAGTATTGGCTCGGGAATTGCTGCTGCTGCTCTGCTGCAGGGACTTACAGCTTTGACTCTAATCCGCGAGGCGCATCACGTCCAAAAAGGAGATTGGGTGTTGGTTCATGCTGCTGCGGGAGGTGTCGGTCTATTGCTCGTGCAGTTATTAAGAGCAGTAGGTGCGAAGGTTATCGGTACAAGTAGCACAAAGGAGAAACTCGCTTTGGCACACGAAAATGGTGCTGAGTGGACCGTCAATTACAAAGACGAAGACATCGTTGCAAGGGTTAAGGAGATCACGGGAGGAGAGGGAGTAAGAGTTGTGTTTGACAGTACAGGAAAAGATCAATTCCAAAATGACCTTGAAGTTGTGGCGCGAAAAGGAACGGTCGTCAGTTACGGTAACTCTGTATGTGTCCTTGTTCTCCGACTTACACCATGATACTAATGCATACGTTTCAGAGCGGCGCAGTCCCCCCAATGCAAATCATGTCCTTGGCCAGCAAGAACATAAAGCTTCTTCGCCCTCGACTGGTCAACTATATTGAGACACGAGAAGAGTTCGAGCAGTATACCGCTGAGCTCTTCGACTTTATCGCTAAGAAAGAAGTTAATGTCAAAATCCATGAGATCTATCCTCTAGCAGAGGTAGCTAGGGCACATACCGATATAGAGTCTAGGAAGACGACTGGTAAGTTGCTTTTGAAGCCGTAGGAGTATTGCTGGAACACAGGAGCGATTTTCAAAGTGGTGGAATACCTCCATCAGCTAAAAATGATAATAAATTAAACCTGAGAATGATGATAACAGTTTACTACATTATGATATGGCAGGTTTCCTGAAACACCGTTTTCATAATTCTAGATGGAAAAAAATCTATCTTTCATGTCTTCTTTAAGCGGCAAATACCAAAGAAATCTGACCGTAGCCACAGCCTTTGGTTCCTAAGCCACACTAGACTATAATCTTGTGACGTTGCCATCGTGCTCACAGGATCTCTACTCTTAGTTAACATGTAAGTCAAGATAGTAGCTATTTTGACCGACGAGATCTTTTCAATGCCCATTCCTAGGGTTCTACTGTATTATTGGCACCTTCACGAAAACCATGGTGGGTGGTTTAAGTACACCAGTTTCGCATTACAATACCAATTTAGACTTCTGGTGCTGGTGCTGGTACAGTTTTCTTCTTCTTCTTCTTCTTCTTTTTCTTTTTCTTTTTCTTTTTCTTTTTCTTTTTCTTTTTCTTTTTCTGATCTATTCCTCTAAGCTTATGGCTTGATGTCTGACATGCCAGGGTGCGCAACTTTTCACGTCCGCCAACCTTCTATCCCTGTCATATGAAGGAAGCCAATAGTAAAATATGCGCATTATATAGTTAATTTTCTACTCTAGGACCCCCAGGAGCTATACTAGGATGCCGGCCATACAATCCATGCCTAAGCTAGCAAGCTACTCAGCTCTAGACTTCTTCAAAGCCTCAAGCAGAGCTGCCGGCGGATCCTGACGATATCCTTGAGGATTATTGCTAACCCATCTCCAAAGATCCTCACAAGCATCCTCCAGAGTGAGCTCCGTCTTCCAATTCAACTCTTCGTTTGCCCTGGTAGGGTTGGCTGTCAGATCAAGCACATCCCCAGCTCTCCGTTCCACGACCTCGTACTTGAGTGGTTTGCCCACGGCCTTGCTGAAAGCCGCAATCATCTCTAAAACGGTACATCCCCGTCCTGATCCCAAATTCCAGGCTCGGACGCCGGGGTTCTTCTCTCGCAGGTGATTGAGGGCGGCCAAGTGGCCCTTGGCGAGGTCGACAACGTGGATGTAATCACGGATTGCGGTCCCATCTCTCGAAGGGTAATCTATTTAAGTTAGCCTAAGAATGCATAGTCAAAGTGAAGATCCCACCATCTCCGTAGACGAATAGCTTTTCTCTTTGCCCAGTTGCTACCTGGCCTAACAATGGAAGGAGGTTGAACGGAACACCCAATGGATCCTCGCCTAGAATTCCACTTGGGTGTGATCCACCGGGGTTGAAGTATCTCAGCAAGGCACCATTCCATTGCTCAAATGGCTTGTCCTGCTTCTTTAGGTTGTTCCGTTGCGCATTTATGAAGTCTTCAATGACCAATTCAATTGTGCTCTTCGTTCGTCCATATGGATTGGTGGGGCCAATTGGGCAGTGTTCTGGAATAGGGATCATGTTAGGGACTCGAGTTACGTCGCCATAAACGGTTGCAGATGAGGAAAAGACGATGTTGCAAACATTGTGCTTTTGCATAATGCGAAGCAGGGAGATCGTTCCTCCAACATTGACTCGGTAGTATTCGAGGGGGTTCTCAGCCGATTCTCCTACTGCCTGACGCAAGGTTAGTATATCTAGTTTTCATATAGCCCAGGGAGGCGTACCTTGAGGGCTGCAAAGTGAATGACACTGTCGAGATTGGGGTGTGCTGCGAAGACCTTTTCCAATCCTATCTCGTCGGTAACATCTACTTGATAGAACGTTGGCCTTTTCCCGCAGAGCAATTCTATGCGATCGAGAGAGACTTTAGAGGAGTTGTAGAGACTGTCTACAATCACAACTTCATAGCCATGTTCTAGAAGAGCGAGTGTGGTGAAGGAGCCAATGTAGCCTGTTCCTCTGGATGCGAAAGGTATATTAGCAACCCCTCTTAGTTCACATCTTGCATTGCAGACAGCGGGGTCGTCCTTTCGTCAGAATATGAGACATACCCAGTAATGAGGACAGTTCCCACAGCCATAACTACTTCGTACTTTCTGGAAGGCTATAACTAGATAGCTTGATAATCTTACTTCGATTCAAAACGTGAGACTGAATAGATGGGTATAGTTGTTAAAGAAGAAGAGGCCAGGAAAAGGGGGATGGTGAAGAGTGGAGGGGAACTGCCCTAATACTGGGGAAGCTAAAGGCTCTATTGTTTTATTGTAGGGGAACATGGAACAGCTGTTGATCGCATGGTAATAGCGTACTTGTACGGGTTTGCACTGTGCCACCTGACTTTGTCATTGTTTGTGGTGAAATCATGATTGCAATGCAAGTATCCGACCAGTATTGTAACAGAAACAACTTACAGTATAGCTATTTCCAAATGGAATTTGAAGTTAAAAAAACGAGAGTTTGGTTTGGCTCACCTAAAGGATATCTCTACACCCCTCCGTGTAAATAACACTCTATAGCCACCCCTGCCCGCTCGGCAAAAAAAGCTCCCCTCTCGAGTCGCGTCCTCAATGGAGTATGAGCTTGGAATTGATTCGAAGTTACATACAAAGACACCTTTCTTTACTTCGAAGTCTTTAACTCGCTCTTGTTGCTTTGTTAGAAAAGGAATCTTTCGTTGCTCCGTTATCAGCCGTTTCTTTGTCTGTACATAATCTAGCAACTGTCTTTGTGTATTGACCCTCAACACTATAATCTCAAGTTGCGCCGAACGTCAGAACAATATCCCACAAGCTCCAAACAACTCATACGCATACTATGTAACGAAGAATTGATCAGGATATCTTTTGGTACGCGTAATCTGCATAGTTGGTTAGTGGTTGTGGAGGTATTGTCACTTCATATTGTGGCCGTTGAAGAGGCTGGTGCTTTCGTAGGTGAATTGGATATCGTCACAATAGTAAGTCTTCCTATTGTCCTCAATAGCTCGCACATATATCTTCAAATACTTCAAATACTTCAAACACTTCATCCTGCTTCGCTGTCTCTCTAACTTGCGCTTCTCTGATACCTTCAAATTTCTTGTATCTGATTTGCGTACGATAGCTAAGTCAGCGTGCTCTAGAGGGCCCAGCCAAAGGCTCCGAACAAAACGGACACATACGGTCAGATACTTTTGGAAATAGTTGAATTCCCTCGCTGACAGAAATAAATACAGTACTTAACGTCGACGTTGAAAGCACCACCTACAATTCAAATCCGGTCCCCCGAACTCATATCTGAGCATTATCTCCAAAGCAACGAAAAACATGTCTACCAGGCGGTCAACTCGTGCAACAAGCACAAGTGATGTAGGAGGACCCGCTTCATCTGTGACGCATTCACAGGTACGAAGTACTACAGGCAAGGCAACGCCAGCAAAGCGAAATACTAGAGGCCCAAAGTCCGCTGTAAGCACAGCAGTACCAAAAACAAGGAAAACAAAATTGCCAAAGGTCGGGTTGAAAGGCAATTCTGCCTATGGCACGAATAACGAAGTAAACCCCACACAGATTGGAGGACTTGGAGGCCAGGAATCTCAAGATAAAATCATGGGAGATCTTCTTAATAGCGGCCAAAACCTCCCCCGCCTTGCAGAGGAAGATGAGGAAGATGAAAATGAAGATGATGACGGCCAAAGTAAGTTAAGCAAGCTATACATTTGAACGTTTCGAGTGGGTGGTTTCAGCTAATGTTCCTCAAGCTGGTGTTGGCAGCCCAGTCTCCAGTTTTATCCGCCCCAGTCGCAGATATATAAATACACCAACCCCTTTAGCACCGAATGATACGTACACCTTTGAGAGCGAATTGAATGAAGACGCCGACTTGGATGAATCATCCGCCGATGACCTGGCCCTCGAAGAATCTAATTTAGGCACTGGATCTAGGAAGCTCGCTCTCAGAAAGACAGTTTCCAAAACTACAACTACTTCTCTAGAGGAGAGGCTAGAGGATGATATAATTACCGCCACAAGAGTTGAAATACCTCAAGATACGGATGTTATTGAGCCTTTGGCCCCAACAAAATGGGAGATAATCAAAGATTCTCTTCATCGCATTTGGCACTTCACAGTTGATATTGGCGCGGAAGTTGGCCGAAGAGTAGCAAGGTAGGAGAATCATCCGTGTGAAATCTCAATTTACTAACAATGAACTTAGAATCATGGCTACCAACCCTGGAATCTTTTGGCTGTGCTTGTTCGCTGTGATCCTCGGCGGACTCTTCACGGGACGTGGCTACGAAAAATATGGCCAACCTTTGATTCATGGTGACTGGCTTCCTACCTTTTCCGGACCTCCTCGCCTCTGGGAGTCTGATTTGGGTAGAGACTATCAACAAGAGCTTCGCCATTTGAAGCAAGAAATAATCCAGTTGAAGCCCCAAAAGCAATTGGATCCCAGCACGATTGAGAAACTCCAGGAAATACTTCCTGACCTTGTCCTTTGCAAAAAAGACAAGCAAAATAAGCTTCAGATTCCTGAAGACTTCTGGCGGGCATTACAAGACAAGATTCGTAATGATGACACTTTGTTTGAAAAGGATGGCGGAAGTCAGGAGACATCCAAGTCTGGTCTTTCTACGAAAGAGGTGCAGCGCATTGCACAAATTGTCGCTGAAAATGTTGTTAAAAAATCTGATAAGATTTGGGACAACTTTTTGGACAACAACCGTGCACGTATTACCCAGTGGCAAGAAGCTGCTATTTTCGCCAAAGACGGCAAAGCCTACAACAGCGATGTTCTTGAGCGGCTAGAGTTCATTGGAAAGATAAAGGAGAACTGGGAGTCCAATGAAGAAGCTCATCGAGTCCTACAAAAACGAGTCGACTATATGAGTGAGCGAACCCTAGGGAGTGTGCATAGACGCCTCAATAAGGTTGAGCATGACTTGGTAACTGTAGACCAGCTCAACGCCGCGGTCAGCCATCAGATCCGGAGGATGATAGCCGCAACACAGCTTGATACTCTCTCCAACGCGAATAACAAGCAGATTAGCGATCGTGGCATAGACCGAGTCAACTTTTTCTCCAAGGGAACAGGGGCCAGGATCATCCCCTACCTCACTGCACCCAACTTCGTATTCCCCAGCATGAGGATGAACTGGCTCAAGAGAAAAACCCTTGAATTAACACTGGGACCTGTCACAAAACCAATGCCCCCCGAGGCTGCTCTCGAAAAATGGGATGAACACGGCGATTGTTGGTGTGCACCTTCGAAGAATATTAATGGGCCGAATGAAGGATTTGGACCAAGCATTGGAGTGGCACTAGGCAGGGAAATCACACCCGACCAAGTCATTGTCGAGCATATTACTCCCGGTGCCTCATTGGAGCCAGGAGCTACACCAAAAGAGATGGAGCTCTATGCCGAAATCTTGGATCCTGTCGCCTTCGATGAGGCTGATCATAAGTCTTCTCAGTTTTTCCGCGATCATTTTGATTACCCCCCATATTACCATGCGCCCAAGAACTTTGTCCTGCTGGGAGTATGGACTTACGATGCAAATTTGCTTCAAACTGCCCAGAGTTTTCCCCTTCAAGTAGATTTGAGCACTATCAAAGATGCATACACCAGCAAGATTGTTGTACATGCACGGAATAATTGGGGCGGCAACAAGGTTCCTTATACATGTGTGTACCGAATCCGAGTCATGGGGGAAGTAAAGAAGAAGAAGGGAGAGGTTGAGAATAGTGAACCGGAAAATTAGAGAGCTGCGAAATGAGAATTGGGAATTGGCGTTATTTGGAGCGGAAAACAGGCGTTCTGGAAAATACCCAATGCACTTAGAAATGAATTGATACTCCGGAGATAAGCTTAATTAAATTGACACAAAGATTGGTATATATTCAAAGCACGCAGAAGTTGGAATCCATAGCAATCTTTCCTTGTTCTAAACATAGTAGTAAGTGATAAAAATTCACAAAATCGGAACTATATCTAAAACTCTGTCTGTTCACGTGTTATATTTATATTGGTCACAATCCACTCGGTGCTTGGAAGCCTAATCTGTGCCAATTATTGCAATGCTATTATACTTCCAAAATGGCTGTTAGTATGGTATGTTTCTGAGAGAATTTAGTATTCAGAGCTGGGATGCTAGCAAATCTTAACCATGCCAAGCACATTCGGACGATATCGAACACTACAATTCACTAAACACAGTGGCTACGCAGCTCTTAGGTGTATGGCAATGTCAAGAAGCGACTGTTGAACCAGGAAGTACAAGCAAAAGTCAAAATTTGCGGTCACCTTACCAAAAATGATTCCAACCCTGTTCCTTGATCCCACAGCTGGTCCCGTAACTTGATAGTTATGTTACAGTTTTCTGGATATGGGCAGTTTAGCTTTATATATCCCCGCTACATGTGCTATTTTGAGTACAACCGCGTTCACTTTTAAAACATTTAAAACTAGTTCATCTATTTCGGTTCTTTCTTATAAAAATATTATATTGATTTCGAGTAGTCTATCATCTCTAGCCAAGAAGGCCAGAAGCCAGCGCCTCCAAGTCCTCCACCGTCTCAGGCTCATCCGCAGTCTCAATTATATTGTTCTTAGATTTTGCCGTATCATCATCTGAATCATCTTCAAACCACTTCTTAGGGCGCTTAGAGGGTCTGTCCTCATCAGATTCAGGGTCTGACTCCTCGCCAGCAACGGGCAGTGATGCAAGGAAAGCCAGAGACTCTTCTGCCGCCCTATTATCTTCTTCCAGGTCTGCAGCATCCCCATCATCCGCCAATAATGCTGCTTTAGCCTTTTCTTTCTTCTTTTCCTTCTTCTCCCGCTTCTTCTGTTTCTCGGTCTGCTTGTCATCAATATCAGCCTGTCGCACCTTCGCAGCCTCATCCTCAACAAATTTGTCTCGTTGCGCCGCAGCCGGTCCTCTTCTTTGGAAATCTTTCTCATCCTCCAACTCATACATCTGATGTGCCACACCATCATCGTCAAATACCAGTTTAGTAGCATTTCCTTTCAGTTTGAGAGCCAGCTTCTTCGAAGTCAACAGCTTCTCCCGTCGTTTAGAGTCGATAATAAAATCGTCTCCCCCAGATCCTTTGATAATCTTCACTCCCTTTTGAGAGGCAGCAGCGGTGTTTCCGTCCAACTCGAAGTCATTTCCTTCGTCAACAGATATAGTCCTCTTGACTGACAAGAAATCTTCATCCTCATCTGCATCAGCGAAAGCGTTGTCGCCTCCGTCATTCGTAACCATCTTTGCAAAGTGACCAGATAAGACATCTTGATTGCGCCTCTCGAACATACGATCGTATCTGGTTCGTACTTCCTTCGACTTTGGCTTCTTGCCCTCGTTCTCGCCCTCAATTTCGCTATCCTCGTCGCTAGACAAAGCAGCCCTCGGCGCGTTTTTCAGCTTCTTCGCATCGTCTCCTTTCTGAAACTTGATATTTGGGGTACCAGGAAGCCCTAAACTTGCAGCGTATCCCTCTAAATCGTAGTTGTTGATGTTGAAAACCGTCTTGTCCCTCTGAAGGTACACCGACCGAGCGTAACTGGCGAATGCCTTCTGTCCCAAATATTTGAGCTCAGGGTCCTGAAAACACATGTTTTGTAATTGGTTACTAATATCATGCAGGTTCTTCCCCTGCTTGATTTTGATATTCTCGATGGGTACTTTCTTGTGTTCTAAGCATTTCAGCATACCTGTTTCTTCACTTGGGTCAAGCATCAGGATTGCTCGTCCGGTTTTGCCATATCGTGCGGTCCGTCCAACTCGGTGTATATAAGTATCTGCGTCTTCAGGGCAATCGTATTGAACGACCCAGTCCACTGCTGGAAAGTCAAGTCCTCGCGCTACAACATCTGTTGCGAATATGCAAGCATTTTTCGAGGCCGAGAATTTAGCTGTAGTATCTAACCTAACAGACAATTTCTGGTTACCAAGGAGATGCATCAAGGGAATACCGGGTTGTAGATGCCTGAAACTCTCGTACACAAACCGGACCTGTTTTCCTGACGAAAAGAACACAACTATCTTAGACTTCAAGGACGATTTTATGAAGCCATATAGCGTGTTCAACTTCTCCGGTAGAGGGCAAACTAAATAATGCTGCACAAGGCTTTCCGGGGTTGCACTAGACGCATCCTCATGCACACCAACATATTCTTGATCCCGTAAACTTAACCTCGCAAGGTATGACACCTTCTTTGTTTGTGTAGCGCTGAATAGCATTGTTTGCCTCGACTTGGGTAAGTGTTCAATTATTGCGTCAACTGAAGACTGGAATCCCATGTCCATAATTCTATCCGCCTCATCAAGAACAAGCATTTCGAGATTTCCAACATCGAAAGCTGCTGTCTGGTCTAAATGCTGTAGCATTCTTCCCGGTGTACACACTAAGATGTTCATCCTTGCTAAACGCTCTTGCTCTTCGTGTGTATCCTTACCACCTATTACCAGACCTGCAGAGAAAGAGTGGTACCGTCCAATTTTTCGCAGAACCTCGAATATTTGAGCGGCGAGCTCTCTTGTAGGTGATATGATTAAAGCGCCTAAACCATGATCCGAACTCCATCTTTGTCTGTAGAGATTTTCTAAAACAGGAATTAGAAAGGCGAGTGTTTTTCCACTTCCAGTCTTCGCTGCGCCTAGTATGTCTCGGCCTCTTAGAGCAAGTGGTATGGCCTTTGATTGAATCTCAGTGAGAGTCGAAAAATGCGAGGCTTTCAATCCTTTGACTGTTGGCTCCGATAATGGCAGATCAGAGAATTCCCCGAATTCTTCTTTGGGATCCTAATGAAGTGAGTTTTTGCTCAGTGCTATTTGCTAGGGATCTGCATACCAACTCTTCGACCGCTTTTTTGAGGCTGGCAAGCTCATCAACTCCCCGCTTTCTCTTCAATGACCGTGGGTCATTGCCTTTAGCTCTTGCAGGCTGCCGCGACTTCTTCACAGCAGTTTGTGAAATCATTTTAGTAGTATTGAGCAGCTAATATCATCTACTAAAGACAGTAAAGTTAGTGTCGAAGACTGCCGATAGAGTCTTCAGAACTTTAAAGTGGAGAACCCCGCCGCTAGCGCCCGCATAAAAAAGTTCCTCCTACTGTAAAACAGCGATAAGATCTTGAACCTCAATAGCAAAGTCAAAAGCTTTGAGAAGCCCGGGATTTGAAGATGCCACACCGTGCCGTGTCCCCTACTGCTTCAGAGAACGACTTTGATATCACCAAGTCTTTATTCCAAGACGACGCAAATGTTGAAGACGAAGATTTTAAGTTCCCAACCACAAAAGATGTAGGGATTCTAGATGCCGGAGGAATTCTGGATGGTGATAGTGATGGAGATGATGCCTTTATTGCAGCTGAGCAAGCTGCTTCAAATAGAAAAGGATCGAACTTGAAAGGGAAAACTGTCAAAAAGGGTGGTGGATTCCAGGCCATGGGTATGAAAGTTTCCTTTTTTGAAAGCCATTTTGCTAAATTGTGAATAGGTTTGAATGCCAATCTACTCAAAGCCATTACCAGAAAAGGCTTTTCTGTACCTACTCCAATTCAAAGAAAAACAATTCCTCTTGTTCTCGACAATAAAGATGTTGTAGGAATGGCGCGAACTGGTTCTGGAAAGACTGCGGCTTTCGTCATACCAATGATTCAAAAGTTAAAAGCGCATAGTGCAAGAGTCGGGGCTAGAGCGTTGATCCTGTCACCCTCTCGAGAGCTTGCTCTGCAAACTTTGAAGGTAGTAAAGGAATTTGGAAGAGGCACAGATCTTAAATGTGTGTTGCTTGTCGGTGGAGACAGTATCGAAGAACAGTTCGGATTTATGGCCGGAAATCCTGATATTGTCATCGCTACGCCAGGTCGTTTCTTGCATCTCAAGGTAGAAATGTCACTGGATTTAGCATCTGTGCGGTATGTCGTTTTCGACGAAGCCGATCGACTCTTCGAAATGGGTTTTGCTGCTCAGCTCACTGAAATTCTCCACGCTCTTCCTGTAGCTAGACAAACGTTGTTGTTCTCCGCTACGCTACCGAAGTCGATGGTTGAATTCACCCAAGCTGGTCTTCAAGAACCAACTTTGGTACGTTTGGACGCTGAGAGTAAGGTATCACCAGATCTCGAAAGTGCATTTTTCAGTGTCAAGAGTGCTGAGAAAGAGGGTGCCCTGCTTCACATTCTCAATGACTTGATCAAAATGCCCACTGGCCCGCCAGAGGCTGCCCAAAAGATAGCAGAGAGTAATGACAAGAAGAGAAAGCGTGGCGACGACGGCCGTCGTCCGAGACAAAAGCCCACGGAACACTCCACGATCGTATTCGCCGCTACAAAACATCACGTTGACTACCTGGCATCACTTCTTCGACTTTCGGGGTTTGCTGTGTCTCATGCCTATGGTTCGTTGGATCAAGTTGCCCGAAACATGCAGGTTGAGGATTTTCGTACGGGGATGACCAACATTTTAGTGGTGACTGATGTTGCTGCTAGAGGTATCGATATACCTGTGTTAGCCAATGTCATAAATTATGATTTCCCTCCTCAGCCGAAGATATTTGTCCATCGTGTTGGACGAACTGCTAGAGCAGGTCAACGTGGATGGAGTTACAGTCTTGTACAAGATACAGATGCCCCATACCTATTGGATCTACAGTTGTTTTTAGGCAAAAGATTACTTCTCGGCCGTGATAGTGGTACCACGCCCAATTATGCAGAAGATGTTACAGTTGGTACTCTACTTAGAACCAACTTGGAAAGCACCTCGGAATGGATCACTAAGTTGCTGGGAGATGATGATGACTTAAGTGCTCTACGAACTGTTGCAGGAAAGGGAGAGAAGCTATACAAGAAGACCAGGAATTCAGCATCGAACGAGAGTGCAAAAAGAGGCAAAGAGGTTGTGGCGTCCAAGGGATGGAACGAATTACATCCCCTCTTCAACAACGACACTAATACCGCTGAGCAAGCACGCATTGATATGTTAGAACGTATCAACGGCTTCAGACCTCATGAAACCGTTTTCGAGATTGGTACGAGAGGTAAAGCTGGCCATGGCGAAGCTGCAGAGATGATGAGACATCGTAGGGAAAAGATTGTCCCTCGGAGACAGAAGGAAGAGGATGACAAAGCAGCGGCGGCGGTTGAAGAGGCAGATTTTGAGGAGGATTTTGATGGTCCTGAAGAGGATGCCAACGATGATGACGATGAGATGGAGGTGACGGTCAGTGGTGGGGGAGCAGACATGGAAGACGCCTCTGATGGTGAGATCGAGCTTGCGTTCGCAAAATCAAACCAGAAAGGCAAAGGCAGAACGTTATCGTGGAAAGACTCCGAAAATTTCATGTCATACCACCCAAAGAACATTAACGCAGCTGAAGAACGGGGATATGGCGTTCACTCCGGGTCATACAATACTGCGTCTCAAAATTCTAATTTCATTGAAGCTGCCAGAGGGGTCACTATGGATCTTACGAACGACGATGGAGCCAAGTCGTTTGCGGAACCAGCTCGAGCGAAAGGAATGCGTTGGGACAAAAAGAATAGTAAATACGTAGCCCGAGTCAATGACGAGGATGGTTCGAAGGGCAAGAAGATGATCCGCGGCGAGAGTGGGCAAAAGATCGCAGCTTCCTTCCAGAGTGGGCGTTATGAAAGATGGCGAAAGACCAACAAGCAGGACCGCCTACCTCGAACTGGGGAGGCCGAACGTGAAGGCGCAACCGGCGGCGTCGGTCGCGGGTTTGGAACGAGATATAAGCATAAGCAGGAGAGGGCACCTAAGGAGGCCGATAAGTACAGAGATGATTATCATGTGAGGAAGAAGAGAGTTGCGGAAGCCAAAGAGAAGCGGGTAGGCGTCTTTAAGGATGGTTCTGGAAAACGGGAAATTAAGAGCACGGATGATATTCGGAAGGATAGGAAAGTGGCAGAAATGAAGAAGGCGAAGAACGCCAGAGCACCCAGTAGAGGAAAGAGATGATGTCCGTATGAGAAATAAATACCTAATATGTCATGAGTTCAAGTCCACTAGATATAAGCTTGATGAGAGATAGAACTGTGCGGGCCTTTACTTCCAAACCGACTCTCGCCACGGTCAGCGTTCACACTAGCACACAGGGACATGTCTGGATCAGTGCCAACCTCGTCGTAATTTACATACGCCTAGTCTCTTGCACACACAAGTAAGTGATACATGCAGTAGGCCTTGAAAGTCAATTTCATTTCGTGTTAATACAACGCCGTATATGTTATGTTATGTATAGGTGTACCGGGCTGTTAAATTTAGTCGTGGTTTAGCATTTGCACATAAGACATAGGAGGCCAGTATGCTACTAAGTGCAAGCGATCTGCCGATGCTGACCAGAAAACATATTAACTGAGAAGTCTCTCATTCCGAACATATATATCGCCCTCTTCAATGTAATCTCTCTATAAAGATAGTGTTGGGGAGTTCTTAGTACCTTCTGTGGAATGTTTAATCTTAATCCGCTATTTCAGACATGTGATTGGGTTTACAGCTTGCAGTAGATCCTATAAAGCATATTCTATTGGTACTTCTAATTAAAGGAAGTTAGAAACTAAGAAGATACTAGCGTCTATACTGCAACCCCGTCTCCATTTGAATCGTCTCGATCCCCTCGACCTCCACTATCTCTACTACCTCGTTTTTCGTCGTTCCCACTACTAAAGCGGTATCCTCTCGGTAAACTTTTCGCTCTCCTATGTCTCTTGATTTTCCTCTCATGTTTCTCATCTTGCTCATCCTCTAATCTGTAATATCGTGATCAGCAAGTGACTTGTCATCAAGCTTTGTCAGTAGTCCAATGAATCCATAGTTTCTACATACTCGCTTTCTGAACTCTCTCGTTTTCTTTTATTCAGCATGTTGTCTAGCTCACCCGTCATTTTGTCGGTGGGTATCGATTGTTCTCCGTCCCAAGTCGAGTCTCCGGTCTGACGGCTTCCTGCTCCTTCCGGTGACCAAGGCACCTCATCCTTTTGTGCAGAGCGCCCAATGGCACTCCAGTCAATCGGGCTGGTGCGTACTCGTTCAGGTTGGAGAGGTTCGGGGCCTGGAAGAAACGGAAGGATCTCACCCCTTTCAACCCGGTTGTTATGCTCTGCGAGAGTGTCTTGAACAAATGAAGATGTAGTTGACACTACAGGCCTGCGATTCGTGTGTCTACCTTGAGTATTAGGAGGAACAGGAAACTGATCAATGGCTGGTACTGCACTTCTTCCGCCTTCCGCATGATATTCCCTTCCTATCGTGCGGTTGATTGGAGCCGGTAGAGCCATTTGAGTTCTCGGCCGTCTTGATATTCTCTTGGGACGTCCTCTATATAAATCATTAATTCAACTATAGGTTTAATATATCAAAACACCATGACATATTCGGAATATCACAATATTTCAACAGCCTAACGAACGAGAGCAAAGAGGCACATACAGGCCAGGTTCTGGAGATCTCGAACTGCTCGGAGATCTAGCTTCGTTTCGTCCTCGGTCCGGGGTGGAGGATTGATGCAATGAGTCTGACGATGAATCTGCAATAATATGTGCGTTTGTGGGATAGGCATCGGCCATCTCAACATCTTGATCTGGATCGGGATTCATGCTGGAATTGCTGTTATGAGTGTTACTGATTATTTCAAACATCGTCAACTGGTGACTTGTACCTCCTCGAAGCGGGACTTCCTACAGTAGCTCCGGTTGAGCTTAGCAGGCCCTCCTCATCTCCTTCCTCCTCTATTTCAGACGAATTTGAGGAAGGAGATGGGTGAACGGGTGTTGTTGGGGCATGGCCATTTCCCAGATGCATACCACTTCTCGTTACTACCATCACGCAAAGTAACACTATATGAAAGCCCGGGCGAACAACTTGTTTTAACCAGGTAGACTTTAAATAGGCTTCGATCTCAGTAGGGAATGAAACGTCAGAACAAGAGTGGACCAAAAGCGCTAACGGTTCGTCTTATAGATGGAAGATGAAATCAAAAGGAATCAATATGCAATAAGACACAGATCTCTTCAATGCATCCTTACCAGACGCATCTTTTCAATGCACCGTGAGCTAAGTAATGTGCTTGACACTGCCGACTAAGAGTGATTTTCTCACCGAAGTCGGGACTATGGATGCCTTCAGCGCCCCGGCTGCCCATCCGGTGAGTACAACTTCCCCAAACATTGCCTGGTTCGCCCAAAAAAGCCCCATTGAAGAACAACAGAT
>Ga0247734_1001258_pt1 | contig 19565 bp, 24 predicted proteins | sample UWRJL103311B2_FD_180933 | JGI IMG/M metagenome (GOLD analysis project Ga0247734, IMG submission 180933) | Plant litter microbial communities from Arlington Agricultural Research Station in Wisconsin, United States - UWRJ-L103-311B-2 | ecosystem: Environmental > Terrestrial > Plant litter >... | reverse complement strand
ATCGGCACGAGCCGGCATTTAATCTCACTGCCGAAAGTGATACTCCAAAGACGATGAACATTAAATCTTGAATCTCCATCTTCCTGCGTCAGGATCCATTCAATCCCCGACATATTCAACTCTTGTTGCCTTTGTTGCAAAGTATTACTCCGAGGCTGTAGTGCAAGACAGATCACGGATGTGTTCCAGCCGAGCACCCCTGACAAGAGGAGCAAAGTTTTGTACATATACAAAATATAACAACTTCTACCTCTCTACTCTAGATCTAATTATTATCTCATTTTGCTGTTCTCTCTTCACTTCTAGCATCTTACTTTCGGAACTGCTAGTTTTGTATTGCCTTGGTATTATTTTTAGGCTGTTTTGAAGTGCAACCTAGAGATGACGCTGACCTTTACTCGGAAAGAGATTGAGGCTCATAAAAAGGACGACGACCTATGGATTGTGATACATAATAAGGGCAAGCTTCGCAGAAGAAGCCAGTGATATTGACTCATGACTAACATTGAATAAACTAGTTTATAATCTTTCGAGTTATTTAGAAGACCACCCTGGTGGTAAGGAGCTGCTACAGCAACTTGGTGGTCTCGATGCCACTGAAGCATTTGAACAAGTTGGCCATTCAGATGAGGCTCGAAAAACTGTAGAGGAATTCCTAGTAGGGGGAATATTAGCGGAAGTGAGACAAATCGTCACATGATTCTTGAAAACGCTAAATGTTACATAGGACGTGCATGAGGATGTTGAGGTTTACCGCCAAAATTTTGAAGTGACTTCCAGAATCACAGCATATGGTTCAAACAACAAAAGGTCATCGATACCGAGTAAAGCTACAATCTTGGCAGTGGTCCTTGGTGCTGGAGCGGGTATTTATTACGGCAAACCGTCCAGAGCCCTTTCAAGAATCTCGGTCGATCAGCTCAGGGGGCTATTTTCGCTTCAAATCATGATATCTGGAGGGTTCTGGAACGGCATAATTATCGCGGCCATCTTCAACGGCGTTCTAGCCTTCATTGGACTGAACAGGTTTAAGGAACATTTCATGGAAATCACTAAGGTGCACACCAAATATACTCTCCACAAAACCCCGACACCCGAAGTGCTCCCACGAAAGAAGCTTATGAAAGAGCCAGTCCTCCACCCTCAGCAATACCGCAAATTCCCCCTCATTCGAAAAGATGCCCTCTCTCCGAATGTCTACCGTTTGGTTTTTGGTCTCCCGATGTCAACCGATAGTCTTGGACTTCCAACTGGCACCCACGTAACAATTCGAGCCGATATTAATGGGAAACCTGCCAGTCGGTCCTACACGCCAACTTCCAATGACAAGGACCTTGGACATATGGAACTCGTTGTCAAAGTGTATACGGGTGGATTAATTTCGAATTACCTAGCTACTCGCGAGTTGGGGAATTTGGTCGAGCTCCGTGGGCCGAAAGGTCCCATGAGGTATCACCGTAATCTTTGCAAAAAGCTTGGAATGATAGCTGGTGGTACAGGCATCACTCCAATGTTCCAGCTTATTCGTGCGATTTGCGAAGACTCTTTCGATAATACCAAGGTCACACTCCTTTACGGAAATCAAAGTGATGTTGATATTTTGCTTCGGCAAGAGCTGGATGGTTTTGAACGACAATTCCCGGAAAAGCTCAGCGTGTGGTATGTGCTTTCCCAGGCGCCAGAAGGATGGGAATACGGCACGGGACTTGTGACTAAGGAGTTGATCAAAGAGAAATTTGGAGCACCATCAAGTGATTTTAAAGTCCATCTTTGTGGACCGCCAGGAATGATCAATGCCATGAAAAAGAACTTGGTTGAACTGGGTTTCGAGGCTCCGGGGGTTGTCAGTAAAGCAATGGATCAGGTTTTGTCTTCTGAGAAAGATGTGTCCTCTTCGATCTTGTTTAAAAGCTCGTACACTTTAAGCGACGGCTAGTGTAAGACTTCTCAGACTGTGCTGAGCGAAAATTTATGACTTATTAACTTGATGGGGACTTCTCTCAAAAGCTTGAATTTGTACGCAATGTATCTATAAAGGAAATCACATCTTGTTGCCGTCGCATATCTCAATGAATGAACTACAGGTCATATGGTCCACCATTCAAGGATTAGATGATCTGCACGCAGGTATTGAAGGTAAAAATATAAAGGAATGTGCTTTAGTAAAATTTAATACTTAGTAACTTGCTCCTTTCATAACTCTCTCGGCTCGGGGAAAATCCGAAACCCGTTGATTGAACTTCGCTTATATGAGGGCCAATCTAAAACTGTTTTCTTTTCCCCCGCTATCCACTTGCGATCGCACGTCATGAAGCTCAAAAGACCCTAATTCAAGAAACCAACGTTTAATAATGAAAAGGCTCCGAAAGCAACGACAAGCAAAAGCATGCTGGCCATGTCGGAAACGTAAAGTCAAGTGCGAAGGCCCACTATGCAGAGCCTGCACACGACGGGGCCAAGTTTCAAAGTGCTCTATGGAGCGAGAACTTACATCGTAAGTCCAATATATCACGAAGTCCAATTCTCCACGCTAGTGATTATGTTTACTAACATTTCTAGGAGCCCTCCATCACGAATGTTGGGGTCTATACCGACTGCTGTTGGCGATGCCACAACAATCTTTGCTTCAACGACACGGTCGGAAACAGAACCACATTTCTCACAGAGCAGCAATTCCCATTTCTTGCCTGAAGCAGAGGTAGTATCCCCATCGTTATTTCCCCCTCTGGTTTCTGGTAGCACCCCCACGAATCGTCTACTCTCACGTGAGCTCCACCTACCAATTCATCAATTGTCCCGTGCCAGCACAAGTGATCCTGGAGTGTCCTCAGTCGGTTCCTCAGCACGATTAGATCAAATATGGACTGGGAATATTTTCGAGTTGGTTGGGGACAAGTCGAACGTGATGTATCCTTTGCAAGATTTCTACTCCCAGAGACGGACGATAGCCGAGATGGCGCTGGCACTACCTTCTGACAATTTAATACGAAGGTAAGAGTTCGCGATATCATCTTCCTGCATTTGTATTCCCTTAAGTCTTTGTATCATTTATCCAGCTCGTTCAACGGCAAATACACTCCTGTCCTGAGTTCTGAAATAGTTGAGCGTATTACCCAATGTAATCATGGTTCAGTCTGACTCGAGTAACGAGGTGCTCCCTCAGCTTCCCTTTTATACTGATTAACTATATGCGTAGGTATTACCAGTTCTATTGTGATATACTCTTACCATTATGCCCCATCTTAGCCAACCCAGATGTCTTCGAGTCACAGCTCCAATATTTTCTCTCCAATAGAGCCGAGGTACTAGAACATGCCGACTCTAGCCACGAGGAGACTTACCCATACAATGCCTCATGGTTTGCATTACTTTATGCAGTTCTCGCTTCAGGAGCCCAATGCCTCAGTACTGTTGACTGGGAGGCTGAACTCAACGCTAAGATTTTCAGTAAGTCGGCATATATTTCAGGCTAGCCTCAATTCTGATCGAGGAAGGCAGCGTATCTCTTTCATGTCTCCGGAATGCCAATTTCCTGGTCCCGCAAACGATCAACTCACTTCAAGCTCTGTTACAGATCGGAAATAATTTAAGAAATGATATGAACCCGGGCCTTGCTTGGTCTTTACTTGGTATTTGTGTCCCAGGCCCCGCTCCATCATCTTATTGATTTTTATAACAGGCTCCACAATCCGTCACGCTCAGATTATGGGCTGTCACAAGCCACTCGAAGCAAGCGACAACGAAGAACAAGACGACACAAAACTGCGACTATGGTAGCCTCCTCCCCTAAACTTTAAACCTTATAACCTCCTACTGAGCTTTATCTAGGTGGACCATAGTCCGGCAAGACATAGTCTTTGCGCTTTGCTACAACCACCCCTCCGGCACTCTCTCCGTCAAAGCCGCCACCCCATCCCTCAAAGACCCCAGCGCCACCTATACATTTACTGAGGTCCTGACCCATCTTTGTTCTGTAGCTCTCCAATTCCTCCGCCATAAAGTGCTGTCAGACTCGCCTCTATCCCTCGAGGACGTCCAAAGTCTAGTACAAAAGATTGAAATTGTTTACAGGGCAGGGAAACCTCGTCTAACAGACGTCTCACACTGTATTACACTGGGAGATCATGTCGAATACTGGGCTCTTCGGATCTACATCAACCATGCCACGGCTCAAATTTTACTAAACAATACTGAGCTCCCTCTAACTAGTGAAGTCTCCTATATTGTGTTTGAAAAAAGTATAGATATCCTAGAAGCATTCCTCAAGCTCCGCCAGCTTTCAATACTGACCTCTCACTACTGGCCGGTCTTACAGTCCTGTGTCCTAGCGGCAAGGTTTCTGATGACAAGAGGTGTGACTGGAGGCGCCGAGGAAGATAATTTGAGGGGAAGAGTAGAAATATCGGTGAAAGCATTATTACTAAGTTTGAGGAGTAGCTGTAAGGAAAATATAAGTGTGGCTAATGGATTTAGTACGGGGTTAAGTCAGACGGTTGTGGAGTTGGAGATGTTGCTTGACAAAATTAGATAACAGAGATCGACGGGCCAAATCTAAACAAGGATATGAAAAGCACGTAGCGTTGCTATAGAACTATGCGGCTTTTTCGCAGTAACTGGGGCCTTGTGTCACGTGACTGTGCCATAGGAGTACCAAGCTTCCGCCGGTGAGGCTCAAGCAGGGTTCATGACAGTTTGAATACCAAACTCAGGCTGGAACTAGGTGTTAATTGGTATATTTTCGGACACACAGCAAATAAATTATTTATTTACTATTTAAATCAATTGGGACATTGTTTATTCGTGATACCCAGATACGCAATATGTTGTACCGGAATCCTACTGTACAGTACTTTACACAGTGAGACAGTGAGCCAAGAGATCGGTATACCTCAGGATGTGGCGTGGAAGCTGCCGAGGCCAGTCTAACGATAGATATTCTATCATATGCCTCCAGACTCATTATTAATTCTTCTATAATGGGATTGATACTTGACGCAATCATCAGGTTGTCATTTCAACTAATTTTTCTTTATGCCAGACCAAGCTGATTCGAAGGTTGAAAATAGGATGATGGCTCCAGGAGTTTATCCACGTAAATTGCCAATGTCCCACGATGTGGCTAGGACGTTCTTTAGCTAGATCGATTAGGCCATCTATCTCGATAAGAATCTCGGTTTCGGTATAGAAAAGTGCAGAAGCCTCATTGTATATCTGACGGTTGGCTCTCTTCCAGAATGTGTCCGAACTACACTATCCAAACGTTAATCGTCGGATAGGCCGTCATAGAGTTCAGTGCATATAAAATATATTATGTAAGCATTTGGATTTGCGTAGCTTGGAACTATATGTATCACTTCTAAAGCTTTGTGGTATTATTGACGTTGTAGTTTAAAACTGCAACTTAAGAAGTAGGAATCCGTTGATAGAATCTTGTATCTGCAGTAGGTAGTTTGTGGAAGTATATGTCGTTGTTGCATCTCGGGATAATTGGTTGATATCTACTTACTAGTCTATTGAATAATTTACTCACTTTATGTTTCTTTCCAGTAATCTAACGAATCGAGCTGCGGTCTTTGAGGCTTTCTCCATGCTGGTAGTTCACTCGCTGTATTCCGGACTATCTATTCTGACTTTGGCGAGAAAGTAATGGTCTGTTACTTTGCGTTAAAAGCATAATTGAGATGGTGGAAGGATTAATTGGCACGTTATCACTGTGTAGTTTCGATATACCTGTGCGACCATCCAGGATTACGTAACAACCATAATTCGTGATTTTATCAGTAGAGGACGTACTCTTGACAAGGCCTCTGATTTTAGACTTAAAAGTTACGCAACAGTACAATAGATTGTAAAAAATAACACGGCGCATTATTGCCGTTTCCAAGTGTCACTTTGAACGAGGTCGGTGGGTACCTGCGGAAGTTCGATCTTGGGAAATGTCTTGTTTAAGAAGGTACTTTGGTAGCCGTTGTGTCCTTATATGTCACCTTGAGTGTAGGAGATTTGGGGAATCAAGAAAAACATGAGATACGTCGTAGTGGTACATTTCTAGCTTTTCTATTAGTCAAATGCATGGTCATACATAAAAGAAATCCTATATTGGGTACCGAATGCAAACTGACGTCAAAAAAAGCCTCACGTGATTTAGTCGGGCAGCACGAAGTCGCTCACAAGGGCAATAAAGCTTTATTCAATTAATATAGAGAAATATATATGATTGATCTTAACCCAAAACACTCCTGAATGACTTTTGAACATGACGCAAACATGCATTGAAGTGTGGGAACAAAAGCAGGTGATATTCGCTTCAACGAAAGCACTATTGTACTGATCTTCAAGAAATGCATTATAAGACGAGCTCTTATAAGATCATCAGTTACCACTTGGTATAATATATTTAGTAAAGTATTGAATGAAATTCCCAATATCCGTCTTGGTAACAAGCATAATCAGGGGCCAACTTCCCCTTTCGATTACGGTTAAGCGAAAATCTCCCTACCTCTCTCCCTTTCCTGCATAATTCGCCATTCAACAACGGCGCAACTACTCCAAAAGCCAAAGCCTCGGATAGACTCTCGGCCATGGAAACATAAAAGATATACTTCATGAGTTCCTCGACTACTCGCGCCAGCTTGCTGTCACGGCGATAATAGTAACGGGCCGATTGTTATTGCGGAGCCCCAGCAACACAGGATCTGGAGAAGCGGGGAACCCTACGCGACTGCTCGTGTCTTTTCAATAGCTCAACCAAAATGTCCAAACCAGACAAGCCCGAGATGCAAATGCATCGGCCTTACTCACACAACCGTACATTTCGCCGACGACATATAAAGAACGCGTGGATCCGCCGGTTGTCCAAAGGATTGTTTGGTATCATATCTGGCTTTGCTCTCGGATACATCATGGTTTTTCTCTGGAAGTATTTTGTCGGCCTTTCCCCTCTGGTTGGTGTGTACTACCCAGCTTTTGCAGCTCCGGCAACGCTGTCGCCACGGGATTTAGATTCCTTTGTGGCAAGTGAGAGGGCTATCGCGTTGGAGGGAGTGCTGGCGAATATTGGTCCAGATGGCTCCAAGACACCTGGAGCAGCAGCTGGCTACGTGGTTGCCAGTCCATCTAAAATCGATCCTCCTTGTAAGTTCTGTGAAGTTCGGTCTGGTCTACATCATAGAATTGAGCATTGAGCATTTCAGAATAGAAAGACCCAAGGAGCTAAACTTTTTTCAGATTTTTATACTTGGACTCGTGATTCGGCCTTGACGCTAAAGATGATCGTCGATGAATTCATCTTCGGAAATACGACCCTACAACCCAAAATTGACGAGTATATCCATGCTCAAGCCGTGCTACAGACTGTATCGAATCCGTCAGGGGCATTTCTACCAGCCGGTCTTGGGTTGGGAGAACCAAAATACAATGTTGACGGCACACGATTCAATGGTGCTTGGGGACGCCCACAACGTGATGGACCAGCATTAAGAGCGACAGCTCTGATCACTTATAGCAAATGGTTGATCAAAAATGGAAAGTCAAAAGATGTGAAAACCCGCATTTGGCCAGTTATTGCCAACGATTTATCTTATGTGGGACAATATTGGAACTCCACGGGGTTTGATCTCTGGGAGGAAGTGCAGGGATCAAGTTTCTTTACTACCCAAGCTCAGCATCGAGCACTTGCTGAGGGTACAGATCTTGCAAAAACCCTTGGTGTGACCTGCACTGGTTGTGATCAAGCACCTCAAGTTCTTTGCTTCCTCCAGAGTAGCTTCTGGAATGGGAAGTTCATTGTTTCGAATATCAATGTCAACAATGGACGTACTGGGATTGATGGCAATTCAATCTTGGGCTCGATTGCGAATTTTGACATCGATGCTTATTGTGATAGTCCTACCTACCAGCCATGTAACAACAAGGCATTGGCAAATTTCAAAGCTTTGGTTGATGCATTTCGGGACGCTTACTCGATCAATCACGGGATTCCTGTAGGACAGGGAGTTGCCGTTGGAAGGTACACGGAGGATATCTATATGGGAGGCAACCCATGGTAAATGAACCCTCTCCAAGCGATCTAGAACCTAAAATCAACCAAACTAATGCTAAATTTTCAGGTATCTAATCACCACCGCGGCAGCCGAATTCCTCTATTCCGCTGTCGCCCAGTGGAAAGCTCGCCACAACCTCTATATTGATGACACTTCCCTCGCTTTCTTCAAAGACCTCTACCCCGCCGCTATTGCCCAAAAGTATAACAGTGGCAACGCCAATAGTCCCTTCGCTCAAATCATGGATGCAGTAACAGCCTATGCCGATTCATTCGTTGCTGTGGCTCAAAACTTCACCCCATCGGATGGCTCACTCGCTGAGCAGTATAATCGCGATACGGGTATACCTCTTTCCGCGGTGGATCTGACGTGGTCATATGCTGCATTTATCACTATGGCTGAGCGGAAATCCGGACAATATCCTCCTTCATGGGGTTCAAGAGATATTGTAGCTGCTCCTTCAACTTGTAGTGCAACATCAACACCTGGGGTTTATATCCCAGCCACCGCGGCTGGTGCACCAAATGTTACCATCCCATGCAGCATCGCCGTAAGATTCAACGTCAACGCATCGACGTATTTTGGAGAGAATGTTTACGTCGTTGGCTCTGATCCTATACTTGGAGAATGGAATACTGGAAATGCTTTTCCACTCAGTGCTGGTGGCTATAGCGATGCTCGGCCGCTGTGGGCTGCAACAGCGTATTTGACAGCTGGAACTGAGGTTAAGTTCAAGTATGCAAGGCAACAAAATTGCGATCGACCTTTTATTCTAGAGGATGGGGCGGATAGAGTCATTAGCATGCCAGCATGTGGAGGAGAGGCAATCGTGAGGGATGATGCGTGGGCCGGTGCTGTGGGAACTCCCGGCAACTGCTAAGGGAATCTTTTTCCTACCTTCAAAAATAACTAATAATAATGAAAGGAATATTGGCATTGGTTAGCGTTAGATGAAGTGGATTTGCCGCCTCCCCTGGATGTAAACGGAAGTTGTAAATAGTCTTACAAAACAAAAACTCAATCAAAGTTATGATATACGTGCTTTTGTGCATCTCTTATGTTCCTGGTTGCAATTTATGACTAGAGGAAATCAGTTTCTATGTAGGTAGATACATAAAAAGTTCCTCATAGTCAGGATCGTAACCAAACGTTTTGCGACCATCACGAGAGAGAACCTCCTACTTTGAGTGTTGACTAGTTAGTCTCTCTCATTGATTCCTGGTATATTTAAGCGCAATCAACTTATCTTCACGCTTTAGTAAAGTTGTGATTTGATGGCCCGTGTTGGCTTGTATGAGCTGGTTGCTAAAATAATACAGGTGTTATATTTGATAGATTTCTATGAACGTAGAAAAGAGTGATTTAGCTTGACTGTTCGCATTTTTTAGGCTGATGAAGCTCTTGCAACACTTAATTATCATGAGACAAAGTGGATAATATTACGGTAATTTCTATATCAAGTAAACCTCCTTTGCAAAGTTCGTTCTAGTAGATTGAACTTTTGCTTGCATAAGATATCTTACCAAGAATGTTTTGTCGCCTGGAATTTCTTGGTATTTTAATTGGTTTTGCAACACACTGACAAAATTCTAATTCTTGGGCTTTCTTATATCTTGGTCTGGCTTGACTCAGGAGCTTAGCCTTGAGGTTTTATTGCCGTTGTTATTAGTAGCTGAATAAAATACTATATTTTGAAGAGTTGAGAATTTGGCATATCATCTCATATCTCAAACTGTGGCACATTCTATTCTATAACATGTCAGTGAAGGAAACTTTGCATCGACAGGTGATATGGAATATATGTCTACATATTAAGAAAGAAATATCATTGAATTAGATGCATGTCACTTCCTTAATATGAGATTTATTGGGGTGTACGGGTGATCTTTGACCATGAGCATAAGTATGTATACAGAGATGCAGATGTAAAGTAATGAGGAGGCGACAAGAAAGAATCAAAGACTCTACACATAAAGAAATTGGAAAAGAAAAGCCAAAAAGAACTTTTTGGAAACGAGGAGAAAAGAAAAGAGAAGAAAACAGTGCAGGCAGGGCAGGCAGGGCAGAGGGAAATGCATCTTTTCACTTTTGATTCATCTCTACACGGAATAGCTGTGTCGTGCATCCAGCAGTTCCATGTCTCGACTTTTCCATATGAGTTTTTGGATTCTGAGATAAACGGTTGGTAGTGAGGGATATCAACTCATTGTTCAGTTCTATCTACCGCCATCTGGACCAGCTGATATTTAATAAGTTCGGAAGGATTCCAAAGCATGGCTAAATACCTAATTTGCTTGCTTGATAGTTGGATGTGAGTTTGTGATTGCATTGATGGTACTTTATTTTTCATGAAATGATAGATACCATGGTTTGAGAATGTGTTGAAGTTGCCGATGGGTCTACGATGCCCTGTATGCCACACTGTCCGAGATAAGAAGTAGAAGCTACCATACATAGTACATATGCATATGTATATAGAGAGAAGGTGTTTGTATCTCGTTCTATGCTCTTTTATCTATTGTTGAAATACTTCTTAAGCCTATCTATTTCTTTTCTTGCCTGGCATGTTAGAAGAAAACAGCTCTCTAGCTTCAACTTATGAGTTCTTGGATTTTGAAATATCTATTTAGATCAGAGGCGTTTGCAGCCTATACAAAGAAATACCATGATAATAGCTCTATTCTATTCCATATCAGTCTATTTCAAGTAGCAAGAAACCTAATCTTGAATAAATTCTGTGCCCAAGTTACAAACTCCGTGAACCCGTTCATTGTTGTTACCCCTGAAATATCTCGCTTAAGAATTACCACCCTTTCCATGACCCCCCCCGTTTCAACCTTCTGATTCAATGGCAATCTAGAGGCGAAAGCATCACAAGCTTCTCGTCAGAAAATGATCTTCTTAACGAAACTGCCCGCAGCTGGACTTCTATTTCAAATGACAAATCTCAAAAACTTGACACACGAACAAAACGTAAACAAAAAGATCACACCAACCAATACCACACCACTAATCTCAACCATATCACTATCCAGTCAAAACCCTCTCTACTTCATCAATATCAAACATTGCCTCAATACATAGTACGTACCACGTAGAAGTACCATCCAACACACCCAAAACATCTTTCCCTCTAAAACCCACCTTGTCCAAACTGCAAACAACACAATCTACCCATAACCTGTATATTTGATCTCGCCATCTTTTATTTTCAAATCCCGTAAACCCCGTAAACTCCGTCCATCTCTAACTCCCGTCCCTGCCCCTTGTCTCAATAATGGCAAACTCCCTTATTATTTTTTTGCCTGGCACAAAGATTAATCTATTTTACTCCTACTATAACATTCATACATTCATTCCTCTATACCCATTTTCTTCTACACAAAATACATTTCGTGTTTTCCCCTTGCTCTCTTTGTATCCGCGAACCCGAGGATGCTACTTCACAGCTAAGTACCATCGTATTGTGATAATAAAATAACGACTGGGTTGTCTCCCTCCCGCGCGTAGGGGTTTTGCACATCAGAAAAAACGGTGCTTCACAAGGTCCCCCGTCGCTACCAGGTCTCCCTTGTAGGCCACGGGAGATTTACTGTCGTATTCCGTAAACGGGGTTCACCTTGTAGATAATTGATCAAACCCAGCAAAGGAAACGAAGGGTTATGAGGAGGGGGTAAGGATTGAAAACAAGTTACGCGGGTACTGTATGTGTGGTCAAACTAATCTACAGTCAGTTAAGGGGACGGTGCAGATTATGCCAATACGGGAATAAGAAATAGGAAATAGGAGAGATATAAAAAGTGGACGACGGGAAGAACATGGTTGAGGATTAACGGCTATTGAATTTATTGGGGGTTTAGGGGTGATCACGGCGGAGGAGGGATATGGATATGGGAGAGATGGGAGAGTGGAACTGGATTAGGGTTGTGGTATGGTGGTTCTCTGGCCCGAGCGTCTCTGTTTGGTTTGGTTCGGGTTTAGATGGGGATTCTTTGGTGGATGAGGTCTGTGTGGAAAAAGATCCGTGGATGAGCCTATCTGTGGAGTATAGTATATCGATTGTGGTGATATCTTAGATGTCTGTGTATAATATCTTAACGGCGGTGCGTAGTGTTATGTTAGAGATGAAGAACTGCATAATAAAGCAGATGGGTAGTTAGATGGAGAAATATATACCCACCCCATGGGTGAATGATAGATAGCTAGAGCTTCCGTCCAAGAGCAGCGCTTAGATTTTTACTTGGGGGTTCTTTTTCTAAAATAAGTATTGCTTTTCCGCCCTGTTCTTCTTGTTTATTCCCTTCCCAGCTTTCCCGTTTCCCAATCTTTTTGGACAGATGTCTACAACAGTTGTGGTACAGTCGGTCCGGCGTTCTGCACTCAACTACTGCACCGCAATCGTGGTTCGTCTTTCCTCTTACCACGTATACAATACCGACCCGTACCAGTAAGATCCTCCATCCTCCGTCCTCCGTACCAATAATGCCAATCCAAAGTTGCTGGGACCAGCTCAAGGTGGGGCAGAGTTTCCCGCGAAGTACCGTGCACACCTCCGTTCCTTGTACTGTACCATACTTTCAGTTCTCTGTATGGAGCACAGTTAAGGTAAGTTAAAGCAATGGAAGTGAAGGTAGCGTGGCAGGCACATGTGCATAAAACGGCTGAGACATGAATTCGGGACACCGCATGACCTGGACCACTCGGCAGAACTTGGATTCATGAATCAGCCGGGAAATCCTCTATAATCTGTCCCCATTATTATGATCTGTCCCCATTATTTCCCACCAATTTGGGTTTTTTGGTTTTTTGCTACGGGCAATAGTTGCGAGTGTTTCCTGCTTTTGTTTCCTGGGCCCTCACCTCCACCCCCGGACTCGATGTCCGATTTGTTTGGTTTCAGAATCTTTTGTATCTGTGTGTGCGTGTGTCGGTTTGTTTGATATCTACGGTAGTTGACCTACAGGTGACTTGGGTTTACATGTTTGGGGTAAGAGTAATATAAATGATCTACTTTGTACTTACTATTTATCTATTTGTTGCACATATACCCCAGTCAGCACACGCCAATCCCCAACTCCCGGGCCTGACGTACTTTACACCGGGAGTTCAACGTCTCCCCTAACCGAAGCCCGAAATATCACCAGATACCTATATCAGGGGTACTGTAGGGGCACAAAAGTGTGGTTTTGTGTGATACATGTGTGGGTTTATACATTTTTGTGTGTGTGGTAGATACTGTACAATATATGCTGGTATGTTCGACCCTATGTTGCACCCAAAATATGCTATGTCGAGAATATACGAAGTAAATCAATATCATGCAGCTGCCTTGCTAAGGATTTGATACATGCAGACATACGATATACATAGATGTATACACACAAACGGGACAGCTATTCACTCCCGTGCCTACCCGCTGGTCCTTTTACTACAAAACCAAAAACATTCAGCCGCCCGGGCCCATCCCACCGTTCAATCTATGTATACACAGTACAGTACGTATCTGTGGTGGTGGTGATGCACCAAAATATGCAGTCTAGCAACAGACCAAACCAACTCCTGCATTATGAATCAATTCCTGCACCATGAAGTTTCTGCTTGCAGCACACACTCATACATACATACATACATACAGTACACCGCCGCCCAATGCGCATGTATATCCCTAACCGCCAGGACCCAAAACCCAGGCCGTCCAGAATAATCCAAAAACCGGGAAGCATGAAAGGGGGGAAAGGAAGAAAGGAAGGAAGAAAGCTTGCTTGCTTGCTTTGATTTTTGCCCCCAAGACAGCAGGTCAGAACCACCACGACCCTCGGGTATTCCCCAAATTGGTTGAGGGAAAACCCCGGGTTCGAAAAGAGGAAGGTTTATAACGTATGAGTATCGCTCATAAATCACGCTATTATTTCCACACGTTGTTTCCCCCCCCCTTTATTTCTAAACTACTAGTAACTATACTATACTATACTATACTATTACCAATATTACAGTAACAGAACAAGGATATCAAAACAAAACCTTTTACTTTTTGGGGTCCCGAGGTTTGGTAAATGGGATTTGAGGTTTGGTGGTCATAAAAGTAAGTGGTGAGGCCATAGAAGAAAAGACGGTTAAAAACCACACCATTATTTCGGCAACTGGGGCACGGGTTAAGGGTCACAAACTTGGCTTTATGTTAAACAGGTGGTGTGAATTTTTTTAATTTTTTTAAAGCAGGATTGAGGTGGATTGAGGTTTCCCAAACGTGGAACTCTTTTTTGCTGAAACTGGTTGGGTGTATGTATATGGGATTACTGTGGCTATATCTGCTTATTTGCATTAGTATTTGTATTTGTGTTTTTATTTGGATTTCTGTTAGTGGTATTCTGTAGAGATAGAGAAGGAGACAGATAGTTGTAGACAAGATGAAAGTCCCCCATAGCTAACAACTCAGATGACAAGTATGTCTTTCTTCTTTCTCCCTATGATCAAAAACTCTCTTCATTTTTTACGTCCGTAAAGTCCCACTCTCATTACTCATTCATTATCAATTCATGCCCCCATCGTTTTCCTTTCTCGCATTCGCATTTAAACTTTTAAACCTTTTCCTCTCCTCCGCTGGCAAGCGAGGGAAAGGGGCATACACATCTCATCAATCTCGGGACCGACCCAGCGCATTGTCGTTTTTTTTTTACTTTTAACCTCTGTCAATTTTGACTTTTTTTCCTGTCCCCGCGTCTCCCAATCATATCCTATCACACCATCACGCTTCATTATTATCCTCGGGGAAAATGGCCATGTGTGAGCGTAGCCGCCGGGCTCGTATACAGGGCCGAAACCTTCATTGTTAGGGGTGGTGTATTTAGATGGGCTCTGTAGGTAGCGGTAGGCAGGTGGTGTAGGCGCCCCAAGCTCTCTCTCTGGGGGCTTTCTTTTCTATGGGGCGAAAGATGTTAAAGAATTCAAGTTTTGTATTTGCTTTATGCCTGGTCCCCTTTTCCTCTCCGTCAAACGCCGCGATGGTGGTCTGTATATTCTTTTTCCAGGCATTGCATGTATGTATGTACGTACAGTAGGAGGTACAGTTACAGTACAAGTAATTCTTACGTTTAGTACAGAGACATTTTCCCCACTCTATTTTGTATTGCCTTTTCCTTCGCACACTTTTGATTATAACTCTGCTAATTCAAGTCATCATTATTTTATTGTTATCATATTGCTTAAGCGAGGACTGCTGCTGAATGAGCGACGAGCCGAGAGCGACAGAAAAGTGTCATGTCAAGTGAGGAAGAAGTGTGTTTTAACTGCCAACCTCAGGCAGACGGGAAAACCCAAAGCTGCGGTTCCAAACATACCCGCACGCGTGGTGCGTGGTGGATGATTATTACTTACAGCAGGTGGATCCTCTCTTTTGGCAAAGCTAAGAGCGGCAGCGCTTTGGGCAGGACTTTTGACTTGGAGCTTACTCCGTATTGGCTTTTGTGGCCCTAGTACGTGGTGGGGGTTGTGATGGTTATGTAAGAGCCGCTTACAGGCTGCTGGTTGCTTCTCCTCTCTCTTGCTGCTCTTGTTGCTCTTGTTGATCTATTCTATATCCACTCGCTTAGACCTGTGCTTTACGGTGTTTACAAAGGGGGACTTATATTGGTACATACGAGCATATAGTATTGTGATTCTTGGCGTGGACAGGATCCGTTAACGTGGTTAATGGTTGCTTGGGATGCAGAATCATCATCGCCATGTATTTTAACTTGCTTAACCTATCTATTTATACTCCATATACTATACATATACTATACTACCGCGAAACAGTTGCGAATAAATCTTGTTTCTCCTCGCTGTATTATCATTCCAACATTGGACTATTTGTCCCAGCATTTGAAGTTCTGCGTTTAAACAGGTACTAAGTACGGTTAATGAAGTGCCTGTTATTGTAATGTAATACTACCTTACTACTCTGTTTCCCGTACACTAGTATATGCTTGCATGCTGCATGCTGTAATGTGATGGGAATTAAAAACGGGCAAATGTGGGCTCTTGCTCTTGCTCTTGCTGCTCTTCTTTTCGTTCTTCCATGGATGATGGGAGAGAGATCCACAACCTCTTTGTTCCCCCAATCAATTCTCCCAAAATATCCCTGGAGAGATGATGGATGGGTGTTGTGGATCTGTCTAACCCTAAACAAGGGGACTGAAGTGGCCCGGCCCCAAAGTCCGGGAGAGGTGAAGGGAGGGAGGGTTTAAGTTTGGCTAGTGATGTGATGTGACTGATAATTCTAATTATGATGGGATTAGACGAGCTAGCAGGTGGGAAGTTTGGTGTTCGCGGAGTCGGATGAAGAGGAGGAGGAGAGTGAAATTGAAATTGAAAGTCAAAAGTCGAGAGTTTCAATGGTACGAGGTAGTTTGGGAATTCGCAACGGTTGAATGGGCGAGAGAGAGCCAGAGAGAGCTTGAGAGAAAAGTATAGACCAACGAGACCCGTGTTTGAAGAGTATAGCTGCCTGGCTGGGTCATTGCCTGCAAGTATCACACATATATCATGCTCGATGATGTAAGGATGGGTCAGTGGAGGTCGGTGAGGTCAGTGAGGCCAAGTGATGTGTGTGAATAGCATCGGATTTATGAAAGATCTAGGCGCTAATGGGCTGCAACTAGCCAAAGGGACGGAAGAAGGTTGAAAGAAAAGGGGGGATAGTTGCCGCGCGGAACGGAAGCGAGCTATTCATCTATTCATCTATTTATTTACGGTACTTCTTTACTCTACTTTACTCTCCGGCGCATACAGTAGTTAGTGTAGTGTAGTGTAATGTAATTAATGGATATGGAAATCTATCTACCTGTAATACCAACAAACCCCAAGATCTATTTACTTACTTTACCCCATACTCCAAAACAATACCACGCCCATATTGTTACCGAAACTTGCTGCCTGCAACATTCCACCCATCTTTCTTTCCCATTGCTACTTACTCCAGCTTTGCGTCGTTCCCCAAGTCGTATTACCATACTATTCTTCTCAGTATTCTCCAATCTCGTGTCTAATTTCTTCCGGGGCTTGGGGGCTTGGAGGCTTGAAGATAAGGTTTTCCCCCCAGAGTTTCAGCGGCGGCGGGGTATCGACAGAACTTTCATTCTAAGTAGTGATAGTGATAGAATTCAATCAAATCAATCAATCAAATCAATATATATATATATAATGCTTTTCGGGAACTGCTGTAACTTTTCCCCCCTAAACCTAATAAAGTCTTTCAAAATTAGCTTTGGTTTTGCCCTTTGGCGTTCCGGTTAACTAAGTCTAGATGTCAGTCAGTCAACCTGCAACCTGGATGGATGTCAGTCAACCTGTATTGTCACCCGCGCGGTAAGGACTGGCCAGGGTGTTGGTTGGGTTGGTCAGGTAAAGCTTCACCTTCCTCATCCTCCTTCCTCAGGCTCAGGGGAAGGCGGGTTAGGGGTGGATTGGTTCAAGAATAGAACAGAAACCCGCACGATTGCTATTCTGGATGGCATGGCGTGGGTATGGAAAACATGAAATGCAATGTACGTTTACGGGATGGAAGATGCGTGGTAGTGATTTACCAGAGAACGGCACTCGGCGGTACGGTACTGGGGGAGAGAGAGTGCGAGTGAGAGGGATAAGAATAGATATTGTGAGCACTTTTTGGGAATAAGAAGTGGATGGGATGGATGATGGCATCCGTTTTACGTTACGTATACGTGGTAAGACACAAAACAAGCAATCCTTTAATTGATATCACTCAATGGTTTGTTTTTTGGTAATCATCAGTTAAGAAGTCGCCGGTAGATAGTTAGAGTGCCACGACTGTTAGTCGGTTCTTTGTTGATCGTATATATATAGACGTTTAATCTTGCGCAAAACATCCCATCTGATCCATATTTATGTATGTATGTATGTAGGTAGGTATATACATATATACATATATATACGTGCGTGTGTATGTATATATCAGATACTCGGTACTTGCTTGAGTCAAAGCAAGACCGAGAGTGATCATAATAAGAATAATAAGAATAATAAGAATAATACTACTACCGATAAAACATATTATACTTTCCTATCTGTTGAAACAGCAGCCGTGCGTGCATTTGCTTCTGGTTCAGGGTATTCGAAACCATCAATCGCCCTTTATTGATATCAGCACCATATTATCCGCAAAACGAAGTTTGATAATAATCCCATCTTGAGTACTGTACAGTAACCATGGCCAATCTCCCATTGCCGGTACTTCGCTCACCGGTCGTAAGCCAGCCCATGAACCATGAACCATGAATCACAAACCTCATCTAAACCATCTAAACCATCAGATATCCCAAAACTGATAAAGCATCAAGTACATACTGTACAAACCAACCATATAGAGGAATATAAAGTTGAAGACCACGGCCAAACCAGCCCCATCCAGAAAGTGAAGTATGTGTCTTTACCCGTATCCGGCCCCATAAGTTGTAACCATATCCAGTCGGATTCCCCATACAGTATTAATATCCATATCCATGCCCATACAAGCAAGTTATGTACTGACTGTACTCCGTACTGTAGAACCAACCATTCACAATCCCTACCCCAAACAATAATAGCCCGAGATCCATCACCTTACCTGGAAAAAGCGTACAATCCAGGCCTGTTCACTCCTGTCAAAACCCCCTGAAGAGATCGCACGGTATTCCCGAAGTTCATCCAGATCCAGGACTGTAACGGGAACTGTAACTGTAACAGTAAGTGTGCTGTACCTGGGGAGCCTGCCCTGGGTATATACAGTACCCGCACCGTTGACGCTCCACGATGTACGAAGTATATACGGGGTATGAAAGGATATGTACGGTATCGTATCGTATCGTATCTGATTGAGTCAGGATCTTTGGCAAGATCCTGGTGTTGCGACAAGTGCAATACTGGGGCTTACGGTTTGCGGGTGTTTGTTATTATTATACAATCAAAACAATACGGGGAATTATACTATTACTATATACTACTCTATACTACTATATACTATTATCTAAATTCCATATATCTACTATTCAGTATATCTCCTATTCTCTCCTATTCACCTTCCGGCTTTTCGTTCGAGTCAGTCAATAAAATACGTCGTGCATTGCTACTACTACCATAAATACGTAAGTACTTGCAGCAGCAGCAGCAGCAGCAGCAGCAAGCATAATTTCTGTTCTGTTTCTGTACTGTTGCTGTGCTGTCGTATTACCCTCTTTTCCCACTCCACAGCCAACAAACGTTGCAGTTGCAGTTGCAGTTGCAGCACGCAAGCAAAGCAGCACTAACCGGCATCCATCCATCCATCCATCCATCCATCCATCGTCAGTCAACCGACACCACAACATCTATCATCAAGAAATCAACCACCACCACACCACACATCATCAAATCAAGTCCACCACCACAGAGCTCTGCTTCTCTCCTATACAAAACATCCACAACATCCACCGCATCCACCACCCAGCAACGCCTCACCGGCCGGTGACCCACACAGCAACAGACCGGCCACAGCATCACCACATCACC
>Ga0247734_1001257_pt1 | contig 19574 bp, 15 predicted proteins | sample UWRJL103311B2_FD_180933 | JGI IMG/M metagenome (GOLD analysis project Ga0247734, IMG submission 180933) | Plant litter microbial communities from Arlington Agricultural Research Station in Wisconsin, United States - UWRJ-L103-311B-2 | ecosystem: Environmental > Terrestrial > Plant litter >... | reverse complement strand
CCCCGAACGCCCATTCTAACGGCGGGAATAGGTCCTTCAAAGCGTCGCTTGCCAACTCACGACGCTCTGCCGATGCAACCTCCAGCAGACGCGTCGCAGCCGCCATGTCCGTGTCCCTGCGGCCATCACGTCGGAAGCGCCCTTCCTGCAAGACAAGCGTCCGCTCCCGGAACAGCGCTGAATGCAAATCCGGTTCGAATACCCTTAGCGTCTCCAACTGTAGGAAGTCGATGATGTTCACCTCGAACACTTCGCCTGACGCGTGCAACGGCATGTGAACTGCAATGGAGGAGATCAGCCGCCTAGCGTCGCGCATGTTGCTGAGGAAGGGTTGGATGCATCCGATAAAGGCATTGCCCCAGCGCCTCTGCGAAAAGCCATTAGCCTCGGTCGCGTAGGGCCCCGCCAGCGCAGAGAGATCTTGGCCGAACGTCTGGTGGACGATTGACACGGGAACCGCTGGCAGGTCGAAGTTAGCTTGTACGATCTTCTCCAAGAACGCACGGCCGTCGCCGTCTGCCACCGGATCAAGCGCATTCTCCACGATGCTAGGCTGAAATAGTAGCACGAAGACGATATTCGGAAGGTTCGCGTTCGCCTTAACTTGGCGGAGCAGAATCCTAATATGCTCTGGCTCTAGCCGGTCGATGTCGTCGACGAAGACCACGAGCGGCCTGCCAAGTTCGCGCAAGCGGGCCTCTAGCGACGCGCGCACCTTATCGAGGGGCTCAGCGCTCCGATCCCTTCCGAGCTGCGCCATGACGCGCGCAGCCAAGGATGCCCCGACGGAGAGCATCGCCAGCGCAGTTGCCACCTTCGCGGCCGTCGGTAAATCGAAGCCGATTGTTGCCGCGATGGCGATGACAGACACGTTGGTCAAAATGGTCGAGATGAGATGGGAGGATCCGCCGGCGTCCTTGAGAGGCACGCTCGCTCCGGTGAGAATCGCTCCGTAGCGACGCAATGCTGCGGCCCGAGCCAGCGCTGCCTTGGAGTGCTCGCCCCCGAGCCGATCGGCGATCTGCCCAAACAGCGCACGCGCAATCGCGTCTCCGTCGCCCCACTGCCAGGGATTGAAGTCGAGCCAGTCCGCGCTGTCTTTCCGAGCATCCAACCTCTCGGTGATCAGGTTCTTAAGGGAGGACTTGCCGAAGCCCCAGCCACCGCGAATAGCGAAGACTCTGCCCTCCTGTAGGCTAAGTTCGGACAGCACCGCAGCGATGCGCGCGGCAAAGTCTGCCCGGCGCAGCCGGTCCTGCTCTGCTTTGCGGATTGGCGCTTCCGCGCCAATGCCGCTGTCGAGCTGTTGAGCTCGCGTCGTGTCAGCGTGCGTTTTCGCCGCTCTTCGCGTACGCCACTCCAGCAAACGAGCAAGCGGCCCCTTCAACGGCTGCTCCATCCGAACATCGACAGACTCATCAGAACCCCACACAAATAAGGCGCAGCTACGGTATGGCGTTACCGATCGTGTGCTTCAATCAGCTTGATTGACAGCTTCCGTCTGGATCTAACGTTCTCCGGGTCTGGTCGCGACCTGCCGGTTAGCGGACGGTCCGGACCTTGGATTGATAAATTGGCGGCCGAATGGCGACAAAGGATCGGCTGCGATGGGCAGGGCTTGGGACATTTCGGTCAGTCGGCTTAACGGCGAACGACCGAAGATATCCGACGTTCGCTCGGCGGCTGCGCGACAGCAACTTAATGGGCAGCCTTGGGATTATGGCGACGGTTCAGTCCGCAGCTTCCAGGCGGATATTCACGACGCTACAGATCCGGAATATCGACGCCTTTAAAGGCAACGCCTGCGGCGATCACTTTGGTTACGGACAGCCGCTATATCTTGTCGACGCCATCGACTGCTACAGGGTTGGCATCCGCTATTCAGGGGCGGAAGTCAGTTGGGCGAGCGCCGTCGGCAGAAACCATTCCCACTAGACATCCTCGTAGGTCTTCGGAAGGAGTGCCAGAAGCCGCCAAAGCTCGAAGATGTCTAACTTCTCATAATGCTCTCTGAAGGCATCTGGATCAACGCCGTCGGGTATCTGTCCGGGCACTTTGAAATAGCCGGGTTTTCCAGTTTCCATGAACCGTCGGAGTCCCGACGCGTGATATCGGATTGGTTCGCACATCTCCGTGTCGTCCCAGAAATCATACCGGATGATCCGCTCCCCAAAATAGCGTGTCAGCTTGCGCCAGTCACCATTATCGGGGCTTTGGAGTTTTGAATATTGGAAAGCGAAGCGCTGAAACGCAGCCAGTAGCTTGGCGCGCTTGGCATACCAGCGCAGCCCGACCATCCCGATATCGGTTCCAATTTCCGTCCACAAAGGGACGTGAATCGCGCGTGATCCGGCCGCTCGATAGTCATCGTGCTTCGGGATCAGGATCTTGTCGATATAATCAATGAGGCAAGCAAACGGGCAGCGCCGGCGCTCAAGATCCGCGATTACCAGCATGACCGGCACGCCGATATGCAAAGCACCAGCCCACCAAGGGTGGTCCATTGCTAAATCCCCATCTGCAAATAGCCGGTGGAAACCGCCATAGGTCCTTGTCTCGCTGCCGTCTTTGCGCAGAATAGAAGGGGACGCCGGGACTTTCAGCTTCCCGGTGTCCACGTATCGATTAGTAGGATTGTGCAAATGGGTATCGGCTGGGGCCCTGGAGGCCTGACCGACAGTATAAATAGGCGCGCGGCCCGGGAGGTGAGGCGTCAACTCGCGGCTAATCCGGTTGCGCGGCGTGCCCGTTACGGCCTCGGCCATCGCATTTTGCGCGGGCTGATGAGTGCCTCCTGCCGACGTTTCCTCGTCCTGTATCTCATCGTCGATCTCGTCGCGCTTAATTGCGAGGGATGGCTGCGGATCTGGTGGCCAGCCTTCCTTGAAATGCCCAAAACACGTTCCGCTCAGGCCATAGAAATCGTGAATACGGTTCCGAGCTATCTGCTGGGAGCGCAGATCGGACTGCTTGGGGTAATGTCCCTTGCCCTTGCGCTTGTGACCCTCGTGGCACAGCGCGACGATGCCGCTACCGATGTGAAGGTCTATTATCACGAATCCATGTTCTTCGGCATTACTGCAAGCGGCATAGCGCTGGCGATCGTTTTGACGTGCCAGTTTTTCTGGCCGCTGCAGACCGCGTTCCATTTACTAGGCGGCGGCTCGGGATCGGTGATATTCAAACTTGGACTCGTGGCTCTGAATGCCGGCTGGCTGACGCTCAACTTGTGGGCGATGGCCTACTTCATATCGATCACGTTCTCATTTGTTCAACAATCGGCCCGTGTCCGCATGCGCGAGCGATATACGGCGAATGTGGTCTTTCCGCGGCAGCTGACGCAGCGTTTGCGCGAGCATTTCTACACCGCTGAGGGCGTATCGATCGACAACAGCCAGCCCAAGGCCCAGTTTGGCTATTCCCTGGGTTCTGCCAGCGAGATCGAGATCACAAATGATTTCGGATCAGGCAGGGCGTTGATCAATGTACATTCGGCGCCGGTACGCTGGGTTGTGAGGCGATGGTCCAAACGCAGTGCGTCAGCACCGATCGCTCAGGGAGCCGGGACGAACAAGAGCGCCCGGATCTGGTTCGGACCGGCTCTAGACCGCGAACTGCGCGGAACAGTCGCATGGTGTCGGCGCAGCGGCGGAGTTGCGCTGACGTCATTTGAGCGATGGGTGCTTGCCCGTGCCTTCCGCTTCGGGGAGCAGCAGGATGAAGGATGAACTGCCTGAGCCCGACCAGATCCTCGAGGAACTGGCAGACCGGGTAATCGCCCAAATAGACCGCCGAGCGCCGGTTGCTTTCGAAGGAGCGCTTGAGGAGCTCGTCCGCTACCATCGCTTTCTGCTTGGTCTCTACGCGACCCAGACCGAAGACGGGGGCGCGTTCAGTTATGCGGAAGTTAGCGGTGCACGGTGGCACGCACCGCACCTCAAGTGGATCCACCAGTATCGAAGGCTCTTCGACCGCGCTGCCGAGCGTATCCCCGATGAGCAGCGGTTCGTGGACTCGCTGTCGTACGTGCCATATCGCCTGCTTGATGCGGAACCCGGTATCAGTCTCTCGAGCCCGGTTGTCGAGGGCATCCTCGACCTGATGCCCATGCTGATGCACGCAATCGAGGCATGGGTCACGAGGCGCTCGATAATCGAAGGGGACGGCGCCGGCGGGGCTGAGCGCAACGCTTTGAGTGGATCGGATGCGCGTTCACTGGCCTCAACCATGCTTAGCCTCGTAGGTGCGTGGGAAACCGTCCTGGGTGCCGCATCCGATACTTATGGCTGGGCTGTCGAAAACGCTACACCGCCCGAAGAAGTGTGGAAACGCTTCAAGTCGTCGTGGCGCTTCCTGCGACAGCACCTTGCCAACACCGCATACTGTCTTGCTGTCGCCGTCTGGAATGGCGACGCGACGAGTGCCAGCCTGTTTCGGGAGGCCCTCGTGCGATGGCCCGGCTCGGCGCTTCACGATCTGCAAAGGGAAGAACTGGACCGCTATCCCTGGCTGTTGATGCCCGAATTGCTGGATGGCGACTGGGCTGCCGCTGGCAGCCGATCAGGCGTCATCAATCACCCTTATGGCGCCGATCCGGAGCCCAACAGCCTCTTTGCCGAGATCGTTCACGGTGCGCGGCAGGATGTCCTGCTGGTCACCACATCTCTCATGCTTGTCTGGTCGATCAAGGGCGGGCAGGTCGGCGATCTTGCCGCTCAGACCGCACGGGAAATGCTCGGCGGAGCAGCTGAGGATCCAATGGAGCCTTCCACAGGAGGGCTCACGTTTCAAGCGATCATGGAAGGCCTCATCAGGCTGCAGTGGATCGGCGAGCGCTATGAGGAAAACACTCATGGCGAGTGGCTCGACAAGCAGGTCGCTAGCATGGACAACATGAGGCAAGCCAGCGTCGTACCGGGCCGGGTCTACAGCCCGACGACCATGCATGACCGCGAGCAGCTTGTTCTGGGCGACATGGCACTGATCGCCGCAACCGCGCCTGCAGACGGGCTCGGAACTTTGGCGGACGAAATCGATGCGATTGCCGCGGCAGATGCTCTGACGCCTAACGGGGATGGTTCACTTCGGCAGGTCCTGTCACAAATCGATCGTTACCGGCACATGCTCGGGTTTGATCGGGCAGCACTTGAACGCGCGATTAGTGCTGCCGAGCCCAACGCCAACCCTGCTGCGGCTATTGCCAACCTTGAGCGGGTCATGACCGAAATCGCATCATCGATTGCCCGGCGGCGCCGGGAGCGCCTTCTCACGCAGCCTGTTGACCCCGGTGCGATGGAGGAGCTGCGTGCCGCCATCGAAGCTGCGATCCTCGACGACACTCCCGTTGTCCCTCTGTTTGACCAGGTGGAGCTGTTCGACGCCGCAGAGGGGGAGGGCGATAGGCGCCAAGTGACGTTCACGGGTATCCCGAAAGGCAGGTTGGTTAGGCCCGAAATGGAGCCGCAAAGCGATCACTGGACCGAATTCATTGCAAAGCGTTCGAGCGAAATGGCGCTGAGCTATGTGCGTGACGTCTTTGCACGCAGACCACGAGTGCCGGTGGACGTAGCTGCGCCGCCTGAAAGTCGGATATTTTGGGATGCTATGCCTGAACTGGTGCGTCGCGTTGGGAGACGCCCTGTCCTGATCGTTGCTAAACAGGATTCTCGGCGATTGCTCAATGCCATGCGTTTCGGCCGCAGTGATCCTCTGACGGGGTTGAATGTCACTCACGAACGGGTGGCAAGGGAACGCGGGCGACATGCTCTCACTATCGAAGGGGTTGAGATATTTGCGCTGGGCATCGAACCTGGAACGGCGTGGCTGACATCGGCTCGCCATCTGGCTCGGATCGGCTACGCTCCTGCAGGCAACGAGCGCGTCAGTCTCGTCTTCACGCCGGACGAGGATGAAGGGGCGACCCAGGGCACTCTTGTCATAGGCTTCAGCCAGGTGCTGGAGTGGAGCGACGATCCGGTTCTCGAAATCCACTTTCCGGCTCACGAGGATGACCAGAACATACCATCACCCGATCCATGACTGGCGGGACACCTTTATGCTCCCGGCGAGAATGATAGTGTTGAAGTCCAACATGGCGTGAGTGCGCGATGAATAACAACCCACTGGGGTATCCCGATCATCGAGCCTTCCTCGGATTCTCGGAAGAGCTGGTATACGGCATGACCGAAACCGGTGCCGTGCGTCACGTGTCGCAGGTTGAGCGCGGCCTGAAATGCGCGTGCCGCTGCCCAGCATGCGATCGTCTACTGATCGCCAAGAAGGGCAAGGTTCAGATCCACCATTTTGCCCACCACAGCGGTGGAGTGCCCTGCGATCGGGTCGCCGAAACAAATGCCCATCTATGGGCAAAGGAGGTGCTCGAGAGCGAGAAGGCAATCACCATTCCCGCAGTGGTGGTCGAGCATGACGGACACCGGGAGGTGATTCGTAATGCCCGTGTCTACCGTTTCGCCAGCGCCAGGCTCGAGAGGCGGCTCGATACGATCGTTCCCGATGTGATCCTCGAAACAGACGATGGCACCCAGCTTATCGTCGAGGTGTACGTCACCCACGCCTGTGACGAGATCAAGATCGAGAAACTGCGAACCGAAAACCTGTCCGCGATCGAAATTGATCTCAGGCAGTTTCGGACCTCGACGGATCGAGAGGCTGTTGAGCGAGCGCTCCTCTCCACAGCGCGGCGCGAGTGGCTGCATAATGCCAAGTCCGGGCTTTTCGAAAACCGTCTGCGCAAGCGTCTCGATGACGAGCGCACACGCCGCGCCGAGCTTGCCAGGGAGCGGGAACGCCAGGCGGGGTTGCAACAATTGGAACGTGAGCGGGCGCGGGTGGCAGAACTAAACCGTCAGGTGGACCGCCTGACGCGGGCACTACGGACACATCGGCGTCCTGCCCCGGCCGATGCGACGCGGCACGAGAACCTGCCGGTACACCGGCAACAGCTCGTCGGCATGGACCTCCAAACCATCGGCTTTACCGTGCCTGATGCCGTCTGGCAGGCCGAACTCTCACGGCGGTATTTTGAGTACCCCGGCGCGCTCGATTACGAGGTCGATGATATTACCGTCGAGGCAGCCTTGAGGGCAGTATCCGAATTCACCGTGCTTGGCTTCGCCCGCATTCTCTCGCCTGAGGTCGCGGCGAGGCTGGCCCAGGTCTATCCGGACAAGCGGCTACCAGAACAAGCGATCGACGTGTTTTTCGATCAGGCGGCGGGTGAGGGCTATCTCATGAGCTGGCAGGGCGGGTACCGTGTGGCTGAATGGCATATACGGAGCCTGGAACGAACTGAGGCGGAGCTCCGGGCTTTTCAGCAGTGCCGGGAGCGAATCCAAGCCAGGATAGCCACGCTAGTCGCGAAACTACCCGCTGGTGAAACGCACAGGTTCGACGTCGCAAAGTGGATGGTTTCGCCGCTTCCCGGACTCGGATGGTCGCCGGAAAAGCTGTGCCGTTCGCAGTATGATGCACTCTATCGCGATTTCGACACGAAACTCGGCCTGGTTGAAGCCATGATCAAGGGTGGTGAGCCGATCATCGAGTGTCTTGGCTTGCCGCTACGCGGTGAAATCGAGCGGGCACATATTCGCAAGCGCGACACAGCGGTCAAAGCGGCCGCCGATCGGAGAAAACGCCTTTCGAATGCCGCGCACGATCGCCTGGCCGAGGATGCGGACATCTGGCTGGGCGGAACATGTGAGGAGGATGAAGAACTCACGCGGATCGATTTCGCCGGAGGCGATGCTCATGCGTTCGGCGTGATGCTTGGCCTTCTCAACATGGCCGCAAAGGTTCGAGATATGAAAATCCGCGAAGAAGCCATCGTTCTGGGATTTCAGGATCAACTGCGGGCCAAAGCGGCCAGCTTTTTTCCCCCTGAACGCGCGGAATTGTTCCTGAATGCCTATCATCCCCGGCTCGAGAGTACGCCGATACGGCATTGCCGCGATGCCCGCACATTGGACCACTGTTTGGCGCTGCTGAATGGCCCAAAACGGCGCAGATAGGTAGTTCGGCCGTCCGTCGCATACTGGGGCCACCTCGCGTTTGACAACGAAATGGGGGTATCTTGCATGTGCGCCAATGCCCGGCCATTGCGATGTTCGCGCCTTCAGCAAGGATAACCTCGGTCGTCTGAAATGGTGGTGCCTCCGCTCATCGACATATTAGTCCTTACGCTCTTGGACCGCGATGGTTGGAACGGTATCATGCCTGCACTTGGAGTGGGGAAATCGGCGCCTGCACGATAAGGACGGAGCGTGCCGACGCTGCTTTAAGGAAGTTCGCTATTATCGTGGGCAGGACCAAAGCTGAACTGATATCGCACTTGGTTTATGGGCAACCGATTAATGCCGATAGCTCCGATACTGCCGGTCGCGCTCGAATGCCCAAGCAGCGCAATGTTTGGGGGCCACTTCGACAATTCATATGAGCGCATTTGTGCGAACTTGCCTATCGAAATGCCAAACATTGTCTCAAACGGAACGCGCCCGGTGCGCTGGAAACAAAAACCGAGGGGTAGGAAAGCCCGTCGATACCGTGTCGGCGCAGTCTAATCGCGCAGACGAACCGAACGATAGGCCGTCTATCCTTTCGGAAATTGCCCTATGATGAAAGCCTCTAAGGATTTGTATGGATTTGAAAAAATATTGTCTTATGAGTGGTCCTCATGATAATTTCACTGACAATGCCAACATCGACCGTCGGCGAGAACCCAATGCATTTTCCTGCTCCGGAAAATGACCGATGGGGAACTGTGACCGTGCTGTGCGGTCCAAATGGATGCGGCAAATCTTACATTTTACGGACGCTAAAAGACGTCCTCGAAGGCAAGCAGGCGAGCGGCTTCGCTCTTAGTCAAGGTTGGAAAGTGGAGACAATCGAGTCCACGAGCCCAGCGAGCCACCGGCCGCCGCACCACAAGTCACAGATGAACGGGATCGGCGTCCTTTCTGTCAAAGCAGCGGCGAAAAAAATAGGCCGTGATAGCGACGCATTGCGTGCCAAAGTTGTTATTGTTGATTGCCACTGAGATGTGACCCGGGATTACCGTTGAGAATTGACCCGGGTGGGTATGAGTTATGTGCTGCCGTTGACGGGCAGGTTCAAGATGCTGGCTTCTCCTTTCTGGCTTTGGGTGCAGCGGTGCTGGCGCGGAAGCGGAAGCTGTCGTTCCCGGTTTCCAGGATGTGGCAGTGATGGGTGAGGCGATCGAGTAGCGCGGTGGTCATCTTGGCATCGCCGAACACGCCGGACCATTCGCTGAAGCTCAGGTTGGTGGTAATGACGACGCTGGTGCGCTCGTACAGCTTGCTGAGTAGATGGAAGAGCATGGCCCCTCCTGATGGGCTGAAGGGCAGATAGCCCAGTTCATCGAGGATGAGCAGGTCGAGGCGCAGCAGGCGCTCGGCCAGTTGGCCGGAACGGTTCGCCGTCTTCTCCTGCTCAAGCGCGTTGACCAGATCGACCGTGGAGAAGAAGCGGACTTTCTTGCGGTGATGCTCGACAGCCTGGACGCCCAGGGCAGTGGCGATATGGCTTTTGCCGGTTCCGGGTCCGCCAATCAACACGACGTTGTCGGCGTTTTCCATGAAGTCGCCCTGGTGAAGTTGGCGCACGAGTGCTTCGTTGATCTCGCTGGCGGCGAAGTCGAAGCCAGCCAGGTCCTTGTAAGCTGGGAAGCGGGCCGCCTTGATCTGATAAGATATGGACCTGACCTCCCGCTCGGCCATCTCGGCCTTCAGCAGCTGCGACAGAATTGGCACGGAAGCGTCGAAGGCCGGCGCGCCCTGTTCGATCAGGTCGCCGGCGGCCTGGGCCATGCCAAACATCTTGAGGCCGCGCAGCATAACGACGACCGCGGCGCTGGCAGGGTCATGACGCATGGCGAATCTCCCTGAGTGTATCGTAGCGATCGACATTGGCCCTGGGCTCCTGCGTCAGGCGCAAGGCCTGGGGCGCATCAATCGGCGCTGCCGGCGGCGCCTTACCGTCGATGAGGCGATGCAGCACGTTGAGAACGTGGGTCTTGGTGGCGACACCGGCTTCCAGAGCCAACTCGACTGCATGCAAGACAGCCTGCTCGTCGTGATGCAGAACGAGAGACAGGATCTCGACCATCTCCCTGTCGCCACCCGGGCGCCTGAGGAGATGGCCCTGTAATTGCCGGAAGGCTTCGGGCATCTCGAGGAAGGGGGCACCATTACGCAAGGCGCCGGGCTTGCGCTGGACCACCGCCAGATAATGCCGCCAGTCATAGATTGTGCGACCCGGCTTGTGATGGGAACGGTCGATGAGCCGGGCATGTTCGCACACGATCTGGCCTTCGGCAGCAATGACCAGGCGATCCGGGTAGACCCGCAAGCTGACCGGCCGGTTCGCGAAGGATGCCGGAACGGAATAGCGGTTGCGGTCGAAGGCGATAAGGCAGGTTGGCGACACGCGCTTGGTCTGCTCGACAAAACCATCGAAGGGCCGGCCCAGCGGCATCAGGCAGGAAACTTCCTCGGCATGCGCATCGGCCACGGTGCCGGGCATGACACCATGCTGGATCTCGCCCCATTGGGCGATGCATCGCTCTTCCAGCCAGGCGTTCAGCTCGGCCAGACCAGGGAAACTAGGCATCGGTTGCCACAACCGGCGCCGAGCGTCCTGGACGTTCTTCTCGACCTGCCCCTTCTCCCAGCCTGAGGCCGGATTGCAGAAATCGGTCTCGAACAGATAGTGGCTGGCCATGGCGGCAAACCTGGCGTTGACCTGCCGTGCCTTCCCGGTCCCGATCTTGTCGACAGCGGTCCTCATATTGTCGAAGATCCCGCGCTGGGGCACGCCGCCCAGCACCCGGAACGCCTGCGTCAGCGCGTCGAACAGCATCTCATGGGTCTGGAGCAGATAGGCTCGCACGATGAAGGCGCGGCTATGTGCCAGCTTGGTATGGGCGACCTGCAGCTTCGTGGGCTTGCCGCCCAGCACGGCATAATCCTCGCTCCAGTCGAACTGGAACGCCTCACCGGGCTGAAAGACCAAGGGTACGAATGTCCCACGCCCGCTGGTCTGCTGCTCATACTGCAGCTCGGTCCGCCATCGTCGGGCAAACGCCGCAACCCGGTTATAAGAACCGTCGTACCCCAGCTTCACCAGATCGGCGTACAACTGCTTGGCGGTCCGCTTCTGTTTGCGGGGTTTCTTGGATTCCACCCGCAGCCCAGCGGTCAGCTTCTCGGCAAAAGGGTCGAGTTTGCTCGGCCGAACCGGGACTTTGAAGCTGGGCTCAACAGCATCGGAACGCAGATATTTGCGGATGGTGTTGCGGGATAGGCCCGTCCGACGCTTGATCTCCCGAATGGAAATCTCCTGCCGGAAATGCCACCGGCGGATCACACTGAGTAAGTCCATGTCGATCACTCCACGACCCTCCGACTGGCAGCCGGAGGCGAGGGAAACATGGGTCAATTCTCAATGGTAATTTATAGGCGCCCCGGGTCACATCTCAGTGGCAATCAACAAAAAGCTTGTCGAGCGACGATACCCGCAGCTCACGCAGCCAGAAATAAGAGTAATTGCACAATTCTCGGAGGGCAACTTCCGCGTCGCACTCGCATTGGCCGAAACCGCTCGGGACGGAGTGTCACTTGCTAATTTGAATGACAGCGAGTTGTTCAGGCGGCTGTTTCGCCAGAAAAACGACGATAATCCGGCATTGCTGCGGGCCGCTATGGTCTGTTCGCTGGTTTATTCCTTCGATGTCGAGACGCTCGAAGGCGACGAGAGCGAGCTTGCGATACTGGCATTCTTGGCGGGGCAAGGCCTTGATGATGTCTTTGCACACGTCTCGGAGCTGTACCGCCGGCAACTGGTGCAAAAACGTGGGCAGTGGCGAGCAATTCTGCCGCATGCACTGGCCCTTCGGCTAGCCAAGCAGGCATTGCAGGATATCCCCCCGTCAAAGGTCGTGACAGCTTTTTCCGGCAAAGTGCCGGCAAGGTTGCTGAAGTCCTTTTCCAGACGGATCGGGTGCCTGCATGACTCTCCCGAAGCACAACAGATAGTGGATCGCTGGCTTGGAGAAAGGGGCAATTTGTCCAGGATCGAGCAGCTGGATACGCTTGGCCTCACTTTGCTCGAAAATGTTGCACCCGTTTCTCCCAAGGCCGTGCTCGAAAGTCTGGAAAGGGCCGGCTTGCGCGGGCGCGACCTCTTCGGGATGGATCATGGGAGCCGAAAGAGAATTTTACGGCTGCTCCGCGCGCTCGCCTACGATGCAGACAAGTTCGAGCGCGTTGTAAAACTGATAGCAGAATTCACCGGTGATGCAGCCGAATCAAACGATCTGGGCGAGGCGGTTAACGTCTTCAAGTCGCTGTTTGCCCTTTACCTCTCCGGCACGCACGCATCGCCGCAGGCCCGTGCCGAGACGATCGTGAAATTCGCGAAAAGTGCAAGTGCTCGAGACCATGTTCTGGCGTTGTCGGCGCTCCGCGCCATGCTTCAGACGGACCATTTCCTGTCGGGCCACGGCTTCGATTTTGGTACAAGGAAACGGGACTATGGCTACGAACCGCGTTCACGCAGCGATTTCATCGGTTGGTTCGAAGCGGGTCTGAACGCCGCGACGAAACTCGCGGAACTCTCTCATTTGCGGAGTGAGGTCCAGAAGATGGTGGCGCAGGAGTTTCCCCGTCTCGTCCTGCGAACGAGAATGTTGGATCAGATGGTGGTGTTGGCAAAGGCGTTTGTAGCCAGCGGTGGCTGGCCGGAAGGGTGGGTTGCGTCTCGCGGCGCCTTGCGGCAGCTGCAAGGCACCGATCGACGAGACGACATCGAGAAGCTTCACGCGCTGGTCGACCGCCTGCAGCCGCGGACTATCTCGGAGCGTATCGCAAGCTACCTGTCCCCGAAGGGTTGGAGCGTGCTCGATATCGCAGATGTCGACTCCGATGATAAAGACGGGCGTAAAGCCGCAGAGGAACAGGCCAATGCTGTAGGACGGGAGATCGGGCGCGAGCTGGCCGCCAATCTTGACCAGCTGAGGCAGCATTTGCCTGCGCTTGCTCGAGCAGAATCCTATCGCCTGGTCATTGCGATGAATGAACTGGGCAAGTGCGTGGCAAATATCTCCCGCGCATGGGAGCTGGTTCGAGACCAGTGGCTTGATGGCAATCACAAGGGATCATACAGCATGCCAGGGATGTTCTTGGGCGGCGTGGTCGGCCAGCATCCTGCAGCAGCCGAGGCGATTCTGGATGAGGCGCTTGAGGATGCAACGCTGCATGGCGACTTCATTACCATGCAGGTCAATGTCGGGCTGACCGAGCGCGGGTTTGCAAGGATAGAGCGGTCATGTGCCATTGCGACGGTGCCTGCATGGACGTTCGGGCGTCTGGGATACGGCGTGGACTGGAAAAATCATCCGACCAGCGAGTTTGCGCGAGTAATGAAAGCGCTCATGATGCGCGATGACGCTGCAGAGGTGTCCTTCGACATCATGAATTCGTGTATATCTGGCCACAGTTCGGACAAGACCTCTCTTGACGAGATCGAGAAAAGCGTAGGCGTTGAACTTCTAGTCGAAGCGCTTCTAAATCGAGAGGACAACACTAAAGGATACGAGTACAAGGATATCGCTGAAGCATGCCTTGATCCGCAGAAGGATCAGGAAGCAGCACGTAAATTATGCTGCAATCTGAGAAATGCCGTAATCGATTTCAGTATTTTTCCCAATGATTTCATAGAATATGCAGGAGTTTTAGCCGAAAAATTTCCACGAATTGTGCTCGATGAACTGATTGAAGGCGTCGGCGAGGATTCCGGGGTGTCTGAACTGTTCACAAGCCATCGCATTGTAAAGCTTCATCCTGCCTCGAAGATGGAGCCTGCCGTTGCTCTTGAGTGGGCGCAGGAGGCGCCCGGCACTCGCTATGTCAATCTAGCCCAGGTCGTTCCGCTATGGGAGAAAATTGAATCATCGGATGCGCCTGTCGATCCATTCGAGGAGAACTCTGCGCCGGTGCGTTGGACAAAGATCGCTCGGCAGGTTTTAGCGGGGGCACCTGACGGCGTCGAAATCGTGAACACCATGATCGGGCGTTTTCGGCCAAACGGATGGAGCGGTTCCATGGCGGCAATCCTGCAGAGCATGCTGCCTTTGATCGAAGAGCTTGCAGGAGACGCCGATCCTAAAATCGCCCAGGCAGCAACAGAAGCAATTCCCGCGTTCAAAGAGCAGATCGAGCACTTTCGCGACTGGGAGGCTCGACATGACAGGGTGCGGGACGAGAGGTTCGAATGGTGATGGAATAGCAATCATGACGCTTGTCATGGTGCCCCTCGTCGTCGACGTAGCCAACGCGGTTGCGGAGATGATCGAAAGGCCTTGCTGGACAGCACTTGAGGCCAGGCTTGGAAAGTGGCTTTCCGACCTTGGGGCCCTATCGATCCTGCCTGGAGGATACGCCTTCGTCTTCCTGACGGCGGAAGCCACTCTCCTGCAAGGTAATAACAGGGTCACTGCGGGGCGGGCCTTGCACCGCGAGATGACAGGAACCTGCGTGTGATGGACGCAGCATTATCGCGCAAGCCGACGATCGCGGCGCTCAGGGCTCGTCTTCGTCCGGAAGCTCGAAGCTGAACCGCCAGCTAGCGAGATCATCGATACGATCGAGGAGCTTGCATCATTCCACTTCTAGTGGAGCCCGCCACCGGCGGATGCGTCGCGGAATGGCCCAAAAGTCGCACGACCCGGCGTTCAGGCCGAACACATCCGACCCATGACGGCTCAGCTTTGCAAGACCTCCGGAAAATTTGCAGTTCTGAAGCGGCCCAATGCGATGGCCACTTCCGTATCACGGTCACAGATAGCGGACATGTGTTTGAGCAGATGCGCTTCGGTGACGACATCAATCACCGTACTTCTGGGCCGATCCTGATCATGCCAGTTGAACGCCAGTTGCGCGTAATCAGCATAACGAAGGTTCTCGCCATCGCCGACCGTGTCCTGCAGGACAAGCGAGCCGCCCAGGACCAGTACAGGGCGCCAGAAGTGCAGCCGCCAGAATTCTCGTTGTTCGCCATCGAAGCCATGAAGGCGCTCTTCGATATATTCACTCATCTTCAGAAGAGACTGATAAGTACCATCTCCGTGAGACGCCATCAACTCTGACGAACCTTTCTTACGGGTGATTTCGGCGAACTGCGAGTATAGATCATCACTCGCCGGGCTCCGCTCCGTGAACAGGAAGTCTTGTAATTCATCCAGGAACGGATTGTTGCTTTCCGGAGTAAGGACGTATTTTATCTGGTCCTCATGGTTACTACTTGGATAAAACGGCGTCGGCGTCATCAAAACGAATGGGAAGCGATTGTTGATAGCCTCCACGACGAAGTTGGTCTGCACCGAAACTCGCCTGTGATGCGTATCACCATCCCAGTCGAAACGTTCGGCGATCATGTCGATCTCGCGCGCTTTTCCTGTTCTGGGGTCGAGAAAGGATGGGCTAGCCTCGACAAAAAAGCCTTCCTTGCACAGCAAACTGATGATGCGCGATTCCATGAAGTAGCCTGAGCGCTCGAGACATTGCGCAATGGAGGCCAGTTCTTCATCCGACTTTTCTTGCATTGGTCGACTTTCTCGATTCAATGGCGGTCAGTGACCGCCAGCATATTGCCAATTTCTAGATCGCTGCGCCGCTTTTCTCGCCGAGCTCCCAGAGGGCATCGATACCGTTGAGATAATTGACAACTCGCCATTCAGCATCATTGATAATGCCGCAACCATCGCAGTTAGTCCCCTCTTCCAGCACCTCGACGCGCTGGAACCATCCCGTCTGGCATGACCATCGATCATCGCCGGCGTCTTCCGCGATCGCCCGTATGCTTGCAAGATGGTCGGTGTGGCGATCCTGCAATGGCCCGGCCATGGCTGCGAAGAGAATGGTCAGCACGCCCTTGCGCTCGCCGATGAAAACTACCGGCCACAGGAAACCGGCAAGATGCAGCTTTTCCGCGACCTCGATAACGCGGGTATCGTGGTCTTCATCCCAGATCACCGCAAAATCGTGGATGCGCCCCTTCTTCAGCGGGTCGCCTCCAATATCGCGCCATTGCACCGATCGAAATACCGAATAGTGCACGCCCCGGCCGAGTCGACCGACCGGTGCGCGTTCGTCGTATAGACACGAGAAGGCGTGGGAATAGAATGCCTGGCTCATCGACTTGCTCCTTTTCGAGGATCATCGCAGCTTCCGCCGCCGCGCCCTGGCTTTCGACCGGAGCGCATGTACACAGATCTCACGAAGCTCCGAAAAAATGAAGTGGGAATCAAAAATTTCGCCGCGCACCTACGAAAAGCGTCCTAGTCTTGCGGTGATCGTCATGTCCATTTCACCTGTGGAAAGGGACGTGACCGGCGCGGCGTGTTAGTCACCGCGTAGGCGTTGCACTAGAGCCCCGGTCGACCAACCCGCGAACGTCCGCTTCTTGGGAGCTAACGCTCCAAACCGGACCGAGCACGAAGTCCCAACGCTGGCCGACGTGAATGAACGGCGGCCCAGGCACGGTCGGCGCCCGATAGGAGACTTTCCGGAACGTCCCACTTGCCGCCGTTCCGCTCCGTGTCGAGGATGCGGCCACCCTGACCCGCTTGGCGCTTCCACCCATTCAGTCCGGTGATCGTCCGCCCTTTGCTGCCTGAGCTGGCATCGTGGAAACTGTTTCAAGCACCGAGCCTTCCTCTCTGACCTCATAGTGAGCAGATAACGCCGCCCCGCGCGTGCGCGCGGCCGCGCTCTATCTCGCTGACGCTCAACCGAGCCACCTGCGGCGTCTCGTCGGCATAGCCGTGACGATCGCTGTCGGGGCGGGATGCGCTGCATCCCGTTGGCGGACGCCGCGCGGGCGCGCGGCGGCGTTGAGCCTTGACGGCTCCTGTGTGGCGGGGGGCGTCGCTGCCCTGTAGCCCCGCCTCGACGGGCCGCAACCCGTCCGTTTCACTCCCGGGTCCTCCACGTTGTTGCGGCCTTGTCAGGTGCGCCCCGCCTTCTGCCGGCGGGGCTCTTGGTTCGCTCCTGCCGCCCCCCGCCACCCTGGCGCCGGTCAATGGCGGTTGAGGAAGGAGTGAAGTAGCCGTGAGCCATACCGAACGTCAGAGCCTCTATGGAGAGGTGACCGCTAGAATCATCGCCGAGCTGGAAGAGGGCCGGTTGCCGTGGGTGCAGCCGTGGGATGCCTCGAAGTGTCCATGCACGATGCCGGCGAACGCGGTGTCCGGAAGGTTTTATTCGGGGATTAATGTGCTCATTTTATGGGCAGCAGGGATCGGCGGCGGGTTCGGCTCGCAGCGGTGGCTGACGTACAAGCAGGCCGCAGCAGCAGGCGGGAACGTGCGGCGCGGCGAGAAGGGAACGGTGGTCTGCTACGCCGATCGCTTTACCCCCAAGGACGAGGCCGCCAAGGCGCAGGGCGAGGACCGCGAGGCGCGCACCATTGCGTTTCTGAAGCGGTTTGTCGTGTTCAACCTCGACCAATGCGAGGGCTTGCCGGACGACCTGCAGGGTGAAACAGCCTTGCCTGATCCCGTGATGGCGATTGCCGATGTGGACAGGCTGATTGCAGCGAGCGGTGCGGACTTCCGGATCGGCGGGAGCGAGGCGTTCTATTCGCCCGGGCAGGACTATGTGCAGGTGCCGCCGCAGGCTGCCTTTCATGAACCCATAAACTGGTTTCGGACGGCGCTTCACGAGATGGGTCATTGGGCCGGGGGTAAGGGGCGGCTGGAGCGCGATCAGTCCGGGCGGTTCGGCTCGATGGCGTATGCCAAGGAGGAACTGGCGGCCGAGATGACGGCGGCTTTCACCTGCGCTTCGCTGGGCATCCAGCCCACGGTTCGGCATGCAGATTACATCGGCGCGTGGCTCGAGGCAATGAAGGAAGATGAAAAGGCGATCTTTCGGGCGGCCAGCGCGGCCAGCAAGGGCGCGGATTATCTCCTCGTATTCGGGGAGGGCCGGTCATGATCCAGCGTATCGCCCTATGGCAGCAACGCAGAAAGGAGGCGCGCCTGCGCGACGCCTTCCCGGAGATCGAGGATCCCGAACTCCGCCGTCTGCATCGGGCGGTGGCATCGCTGCCGGCCCTGCATCACGAGGTGTTTCGGCTGGCGCGCTTCGAGGACCTGACGACCGACGAGATCGCCGTTCGGCTTGGTCTGTCCAAGCGCCAGGCCCATAGGCATTTTGTGTACGCTCTTGTCATGCTCACGCGCTCGATGGAGCGGCAGGAACGGGAGGGTTGGTGACAGACCGTGCTGCCGCCCGGCACGCCGGGCGGCAGCATCATTTTTCGGTTCCTGGCGGCCGCGGCGTGTTCGGAGCTGATCATCGACAGAATCAACGAAGCCATTTGGCGATGCGATCCGGCGTTCCCACGTCACTGCAGTTCACGATTTTGCTGCGCGACGTTCCGGCCGGCTGCTATGCCCTGTCACTTCCGCGACGTGCTCCACCAGAGCGGCGATTATCCCGCCGACGCTCTCACGCGTAAAGCCGCCATCGTCGGGCTCGATGCCTTGCAGCTGGCTCAGGTTGTTCCACTTCCAATACGGCGACAGCACCTGCATCAGGCGTTCGGTCTCGATATCCTCATACCCGAAGCCCGTGGCGTTAGCGTAGGCGAGAGAACGGTCGACATGCAGACCAATGTATTTGGCGCACCACATGTCCGGAAAACCAACGTCGAGCAGGTGCGATGACATCGCGAGCTGCGCGACAATGCCGGCAGAATAGAGGTAGCCGGACATGCCTTCATCAGCGGGGCGCGCCATGCCCGCCAGGAATTCGTGTGCCCGCTCGAAGCGGGTGAAACTGAATTTGCGCCCTTCACGCGTGCGCACGAGCCGGACCGGCCGTGCATCGTAGCGGCGCCAAAGCGCACCGAGCTCGGAACTCTCGCCGGGCAGGGTGATGATCGCAGCACTCGGCGCCGTAGCGCCAAGGCCAGTTGAAGTCGCAGGAACGATCGTGTTCATATGCACCTCCGGTCCGCGTCAGGAGCGGTAACGGAAGACTTCAGGGTTCACGCGGACCGACCCCGAACTCCCGCACGCTAACGCGCGGGAGCCGCCGGAGCTGGTAACATGTCAGTAACATGCGCCGCCGCCTTTCACCCGAAGGATTGGACATGCGCGACGGCACCCCGGAAAACCATGTTTTCCGAGTTGGATTTACTGACGGGATTACCAGTCCCGGCGCCGCCTTTTGCGCAGCGCGCGGCGACGATACCAGACGCGAATCCGCTCGCCAAGTTTTGCGTGAATGATGCGCAGCGCGCCGGCTGTTGGCCCGGCCTCGGGCGACGGCATCGGCGGTTTGTAATGGCGCTATTTGCCGCGAAGTCTCGCAGAGCGGCCGAGCCGGAACCGCAGCATCGCCCAACGGGTCTGCCAGGCGAGCTTGGGCAGCGGGCGAACGTCTTGTGGCTTCATGCCCACCCGCCGGCAAATCTCGAAGGTTTTGCGACGGTGCTTCACCGTCTCGATATAGCGCGCGACCTCGGCGATCGCC
>Ga0247734_1001256_pt1 | contig 19578 bp, 15 predicted proteins | sample UWRJL103311B2_FD_180933 | JGI IMG/M metagenome (GOLD analysis project Ga0247734, IMG submission 180933) | Plant litter microbial communities from Arlington Agricultural Research Station in Wisconsin, United States - UWRJ-L103-311B-2 | ecosystem: Environmental > Terrestrial > Plant litter >... | reverse complement strand
CCCCAAAGATCCACATCCAGAAAGCCGTAAGCTTGCCAGATATTAGACGAGACAATGACGGGATACAGAAAAAATCATTTCGCAATTTCTTAGCCTCGCTGATGATAGCATCCATATTCCAAACCTCAACTTTGAACTCACGTCCAACAGCCGTATCACTCAAGATTGCGGGAGGATCCATTGACAATACTACAACCCTTTTATCATTACGCTTCAAACGCGATACCAATCCGTACACAGGAACCTTTAGAAGCGGCTGCTCAATATCACAATCCAAGTCCCATATCTGAATGGTGGTCTCGTTGTCGAACCCAGAAGTGACGAAGATATTCCCATCTCCAGTCCAGATACCTTGCCGACTACCATAATCCATGCTAGAGCTCGGAACAACTCGTTCCAATGCCAATGTTACTCGATTCAAAACGTAAAACGGTCCATCCCATGGTATCGCAACAAGTTTATCTCTCGTGAAGAAAAAGGAGGGGGAAACCTCCGTTTGCAGGTCAAAGGTAAGGCTAGAGGAACTAGGCAAGTCAGCATGCTTAGGGGCTTGCTGACTTTGATTCTCCCGGACTCGCGCATCTTCAAGATTCCACACTTTGATCAACCCCCCAAAATCGGACGTTGCCATCCTGCCATCCTGGTCAAAACGAGCGGTTGTAACCCACTTCGAATGACCTTGGAGGGTATGTAGACAAGATCTCGTGAACAGATCCCAGATGTGAATGGTTCCGTATTCATCACTGGTGATGAGCTTTCCGTCGTGAATTCTGATGACAAGGACGATGCCCGTATGGACTGGCAGTATCCTGCTAGGAGTGGACATTCTAGAGTCAAGATTCCAAATCATAATCTCACCATGATGAGTTCCAACTGCTAAAATTTTGGCATCGTCACTGAGCGCAAGCAGGGACCATTGATGATTATTTCCATCTGGGCCGGTTAGACTTCTTTCCTCCTGTCTGTTACTTTTGTTATTTATCGGTGTCTCGGGAAGTATGGGTCTTGTATATATACTTTTGATCTAGATCAAAAACTCGGATGCACGACCCAGGCTCCTTCCATATGTATGTGGCGATATAGATATTCTCCCGGCATATGGTAAACGCGACTTGACTGCCAGTTTCGATTTTGTGATTTAATTCTCCTGAATTATTGAGAACTAGGGTGCCATAACTCTGGCTGGGTACCACAATATAAGAAGAGGTAAGAAGGAGACCGCGGACCAGATTGAGATCCGAGGAGAAGGTTGAAACCGGTTCCATCGTTGATATTGTAAGGAAAACAAAAGAGCGTTTGAAAAATAAGATCTCGGTGGATTCGTAGGTTAAATAATTGACTGGTGACCGGGGGCTGTGAGATCTCGGTGAGGCCTTATCAAGCGCTCCGATGGATACTTATAGTCACACAGTCACCCAAAAGTAGACTCTGGAAGCGCCCTCTTGTTTCCGGAGATACGGTGAATGACTTTGGTTACCGCTCTTGAATGTTGCTTGACAGAAATCGGCTGCAATATGTGCATTTTTGATGTTCGCGTACACAAAAACGGCGACAAAACTTAAAACCCACACAAAATTCAGCAAAACCAAATGACTCTATTTTTGATTCTTTATTTTCTAAAAACCCAAGCAAAAACTTCTGATAGCTGTATCCAATGATCTATAGTGCCCCAATTTGTCAGTCAGACATAACGCCTGTAAAATCCAGAAAGCAATGCAAAACTCCAAGCAAAACATATGAGGCAATCTTTAACCATACGCCCCTCACAAAGCACCAGTACCCAGCTCCAATCATCCCGTAAAAATGACAGATATGTTTATCCCTTCTAAGGAGCGCAGCGAAATGAGCCATCCAAAATTTGTACGCATGTGCGACATGTAACCTTCTCCAGGTTCAGGAGTTCCCCAGAAACCTCTTTGCAAGTGGTCTCGTAGCCAGTGGTACATTTATAAGCCCTGCAAAATTCTGCAGCCGTCTTAGCCTTGTAATGACTGTTTCTGCTCCAACCCTCGTCCCCGTCCTTGGCCCCGTCCTTGTCCTTCTTGTCCTTCTTTTTGTCCTTCGATTTACCACCAAAGAAACCTCTTTCCATCATATGGTTGCTGCCAATGTCGGCGTTTGTGTTCCCATCTTTTTGGAGACTTGTCTTTGGTAATATCAGCGAGGCTTCCGTATTGTTGGCTGGGGCTGCATATGCTATGATAGCGAGGCAGGAAGTAATAGTAATAGCGACGGTAGATGGATACATAGTGACGGGTAGATAGTGTTGGATGCCGATAATACTGTTTGGTAAAGCCCTTCTTTAGATGGTTGCTGTTCAGAGCTGTGTGGGCAAGAATAGAGCTAGTGCGAAAATTCGGATTGAGAGAGCTTGGGAGAGTGTGATTTGGGCGGTGTGGTAAAGTGGATGATAATGTTGTGAGGTGAATGGCGATGATGTGATGATGAACCGAATATTGATATTGGGAAACTGAACCTTCTTATACCCAGCGTTAATTGCTCATTGCTCGCCCAGATACATGTACACAAAACCTATTTTGAGATGGTCCCCAAATACTGCGGATTGCTCTGTGAGAAGCGGCTCAGATAGTTTGTTCTTCGAAAACATAGCTCAGTCCAGAGATGATCGCCTTGAAGCTGAGTCTGCCTCAAGACTGCTCCTAAGGAAAGCCCCGAACTGAAACCAAGCAAAACCATAGCAACCTAGGAGGGATACCGCCTCGAATGTTGGGAATAAGATCTTCCTGCGACACAGCTGTTGGAAAAGCAAGCATATTGGGAGTTGATATTGTCCTGTTGCTAAATATAGCCACCGGTATGGTATAACTAAGAGGAGCAAGAGTAACAATATTATTTCATAACTAGTGCCACAGTATCATCTAAAGAAGAAGCTGGGCTTCTTGCAGTGGAAGTTGAGATGATCATTTTACACATCAGAGACGATAAGATGATAAAACAAGCTTCCATGCAACTAAATTTGATATTAAATCAGGACAAGCTCTGCCCCTACATCCTGATGGGAATCTCGTAGGCTGAATGAGGAATCATCGACTGGATTTGTTTCTCAAGCCGCTAGCTGGTCGTTGTTAATTGGATAAAGCTCCTACATAACTTCTAGTAATAATAGTATGGCGAGGAATTGGGAACCGCCCCGACGAATATAGCAATCGAGCATGGCTGAAATCCGTTGGAAGAAAGACACCAACACCTGAGAAAGCAAGCCACCAACATCTGAGAAATCGAATGACCATCTCTCTAACAAAACGTCTTTGGACGGAGCAGACAATGGGCCGCTTGAAAATATGGCGTTAAAATAAGAACGTCACTAATGTTGGCAATATCAAGTTCTTAAGATAAGTGAAGTTGAAAAGGAAAATAAAGTTCTGTGGGCTTCAATGCTTCATTCTGAGGCGCCAGTCAGGTCGTCCTCTCTTTGTAAGCGTGCGGTTGGTTTTAGCGGGGCCTGCTGATTTCGATTTGCTGCTAAAGCTGGCAAGGAGTAAGGTGTTTCAGAATAGAAATAATTATAATATAGCTGCGCATTTAGGGCACCGCAGGGAGCGAAGGATAGCAATCTGACTTGCCGCCGGACGTGAGCAAAACAAGCACGTACCAACAGAGCATGAAAGGACGCATCTTTTGATATATAAATACTGGAGTAGTTACTGTCGTAACGCCTGTGATTCTGGGGATCCCAGATGTAAATCTTTCTTAGATGAAAGGCCCTGGGCTTGGGATTTTATCAAGGACTTTCTATGTACTACATACGACATACAACATGGCAATGTCATATGTGTAATGGGTTGAACTCATGGTTAGACTTTGTCACATGACCATCGTTGTTGTTACGAGGCCGACAAGCTGTCACCTATGTACCAGCGTCTTATGCTAATAACCCTAGGAAGACTGCCTAGCAGTCTTCCTTAGTATTATCTCGTAGTAATAAACTGGTCTTTGGTTGAAACAAACCACATGCAACAACCTTGGATGGTCTGTGTTGGATGGCCATCTATCTTGGGGACATATGAGCTGAGACAGTTTCTCAGTTAGAATAGATCACTTAGCATGCTCACTTTCTTTTAGCTATAGAACGACTGATGTTTTACTGTCGGATCACTTAGAATATGGGATACTGTCAGTGCTCTTTGTATTCAGTAGTGATCAATGATTATATTGTAAAGTCTACGTTGGTGATGATGTTGATATTGACCTTCTAGTGCGGCCGCATGCGGCCGCACAGTCGGGCCGAGGTGACCGCATCAAGCTGCATGTGATCACGTGACTAAAGCACATATCGGCCACCCAATCCGAAGATAGACTATACCAACATTTACCTTATCTTATAAAGTAAATCTTTTTAACTTACATATAAGGTAATCTACAGGTTTTACGCCAAAGGGGGTTTAATTGATAAGATAAACTTTTTCTTTTACTGTAAACTATTCCATCTCCCTCATCCAAACTCTGTTTCTCGCCCTTGAACAAACCTTGTTTGTCCTACTTTATACTGGTCGACCACGAAAGGAAACTTCGCAAGCTCCACCAGTAATAGATCTCTATAAGCGACGATGTGTCTACCAGTTTGCTCCCAGTTGGTGGCTGGTCTTGGTAGTTGGTAGTTGGCATGTAACGGCGGAGCTAACTGTATTGTATTGTACCTATGTACTTGCGTACAGTACAATACTATCCTGCCCAGTCAGCAGCGCATGCTTGGAAATCAATCCCTCTACGCGAGATTAAATGTCTACGCATCGAAATGATAGACATTGCCAATATCATTAATACCACCACCGTTAATGCCTTAGCTAGCGCGATGCCTCGGTACGCCGAAGGGAAACCCATCTAAACGATCCTAAACGAGCATAAACGAGCATAAACGAGCCGAGGCGAATGAGTAGCGTGACATCTTGATGACGAGCATTCTGTAGATTATGTACTGTACAGTAATAACTCGCATGGCTCGCATGGCTCGCATGGTTCCCCTCTGCCCCCGCAATACCACATTTCAGAGTTCAGAAGAGTTCACTTTCGTCTACTGTACAGTACTACTCTGCCTCCTGCTACTGTCTGTTCTGTTCGTGGAGCGCGGAGGCACTACCGGCAAGCTTAATCCCACCCCAACCCCGAACAGTGCTACAAATCCGTTCCCGAAAGGCAAACATCCAATCGCACAGTTGCATATCCCTCTCCCAACCAGGTCAGCGATGGCTGCAAATGGACGAGGTAGCGCTACCAACATGAATCTACAGTACCTTCGCGCTGAGCCGCTGCGCCTGCTGACCCCCAAGTCCCAACTGACGACCCGGTTTGGCAGACCCAAGTGGATGGGCAAGCCTCTTACCCCATCATTATCATCTGCGAAGGAAGGTAGAAGGTTCGAAGGTGGAACTTGTTGCAGGCGGTTTTACAAATAGCGGAGTAGTAACGCATTCTCGAACGCGCTAGGTCGGAATCCCCCAACAACACAATATGTCTTATTTATCTTCCTTGCCCCGGGGGGCTTTGAGGTTTCTTTTCCGTTGCGTTCATGACTTTGGGAACGATGAAGTCTTCAATCCTACTCACACTTGCGTCGACAACAACCGCATGGGCGGCTCTCTTCTCGCTTGATTCCCTACAAGGTGGCACCATTGACCCGGATCTGCTCAAGTCGATCTTCCCTCAACGACGAAATGCGCCTTCAGTAGAGGTTGGGAAACGCCAGACCAGTTGGGCAGTTGGACAGACGGTGAATACAACCAGCGGCCCTGTTACCGGTCATACTGGAAAGACCGCTGAAGGGGTCAGCGAATATCTTGGGATTCCCTTCGCACAACCACCAATTGGGGATTTGAGATTTGCTGCGCCTGTCAAATTCTCCGGAACGAATCCTATCAACGGGACCTCTTTCGTAGGCTCCTCCATACCTATTCCTACCGAGAGAATATGCTAACCGATATTAGGGAGCTTCATGCCCGGTCAAGAAAAGCGCATCTTCATATGAGATCGACAAGGAAACACTGGCCAAAGCGAATGTTACTTCTGCCGGCCTACTTGCCCTTAAGGGTTCCAGCGACTTGACGAATAATTATGATGAGAATTGTCTGTTCCTGAATGTATGGACAAAGCCACAAGTTGGAGAGAAGAAGAAAGCGGTCTTGGTATGGATTTATGGAGGTGGCTTCAGCAGTGGAAGTACCTCGATTCCGACCTACGATGGCGCTAGCCTTGCGGAAGAGCAGGATGTGGTTATTGTTTCTCTCAAGTGAGTCCCAGATATGTTTGAGGACCAACTGTCATATGTCATATATACTAATAGCCAACAGTTACCGATTGAGCATTCTTGGATTTCCCGGAAACCCAACTGGACCCCAGAATGTTGCTCTCCTGGATCAACGTTTGGCCGTAGAGTGGGTTCGCGATAATGTTGAGCAATTTGGAGGAGACCCTGCAAGAATCACCCTTTTTGGACAGTCTGCTGGTGCAGCTGCAGTGGATTTCTATTCTTACGCATGGGTAAAGGATCCCATTGCCGCTGGATTTATTCCGGAATCTGGTAACGTGATGGGATGGGGCCTACCAAACCCCAAAGCTACGACAGAAAAAGGATGGTTTACCGTCAGCTCAGCATTAGGGTGTGGTAACGCATCATCTGTTGCTTCTGAAGTTCTATCGTGTATGCGTACCAAAAGCTCTACTGATATCCTCAACGCTATCCCGACCGCATCTGGCACCGCTGGAATCCTCGGAATGTTCGTCCCAACCGTCGACGACACGGTCGTTTTTGCCAATTACACTGGACGCAAAGCCGCAGACGTGCCCATGCTTATCGGTAACAATGACTACGAAGGTGGTCTCTGGCGCACCACATTTGCCCTTGGCGGTACTTTTTTTCCTGACAAATTTTGGAATGCCTTCAATCTCCAAGCTTTCACCTGTCCAACAGGTATTCGCGCTAATGCTTCACTTGCGCAAGGCGTTCCAACCTGGAGATATCGTTACTTTGGAACCTGGACCAACCTCGCCATTTCCAGCAACGCAGGAACATACCATTCTGCTGAAATTGCTATGCTGTTCAACACTCAACCAGCTAACTCCTCCATGGCGCAAACTACATTCGGAAAGTACATTCGTGGTGCCTGGGCCACGTTTGCCAAAGACCCAAAGAAGGGCTTGACAACCTACGGTGAAGGATGGCCAACTTGGGATCCTACAAAAGACACCCTGGTCAGACTTGCATTCGAGGAGAAATCCGGTGTTAACCTTGCGAAGGGTTATCAATATGATGGATGGTGCTCATTTGCCAATGTTAGTAGCACGGACGCCAGTGTATATGCAGCCTTTCCAGATGCTATGAATCCAAGCGTACCACCTACGCCAATTGCTACAAGTACCAGTGGAGAAAGCCCATCTGGAACAGGTGCTGCCCCTGCTACAACTACATCAAAGTCCAGTGGTGCATCTAAGCTTGGCATGGGCGTATGGACTATGATGGCTGTGGTATTGGTAGGATTAATGCTTTGAGAATTTAATGAGTAATGCCATAGGATTTGCATGTATATAAACACTAAATAAGACGAATATTAAATATGATGACCATTTAAGCCACACAGTGATTCAAGAGACTGTACAAAAAGTAACTCAAATTGTAATAAGCCAAAATACGACCAGATAGAAATCACAATTTCCTATGAAGCCACCCAATAGTCTCAATCTCCTCGAGAATAAGCTTACCTGCATATCATATTTCCCACCATCCATCAGCCTTGACGCCAACCGAAGTCGCAAAAAGGGGCCACCCGAGCAGGAGGTAAGCGCACGTGATATGAATGGTAAGCTTGGGATCCAGGAGTGGAATAGCGGACCTAGCAATCGACGGCCACATCTCATAATCTTTTATCAACAGGAAAAAACCGTAACATCTCGTCCAATACTATATACTATAATAACACACGTATTCAGGCGTACTTCGTGAATAGTTTTAGCTCTCTATCGATGCGTCCGCGGTTTGAGCGAGGTTAAACGTGGTCACGTGTGCTGCTCAGCCTCAGTAACTCACAACAAAGCGCAACGCGCGAAGCGCAACGCGCGAAGCGCAACGCTCAAGCCCTCAAAGCCCAACACTTCTATACATACTATTAGAAATATCTTTAAAGAGAAGGAAAGGGAGGTTCTAAGAGGGGAATACCCCCTTAGATGCAAAAGCCGGTCATGAATGGGCTTTTCAGTAACCAAGGATCCGTCACTCCGACATCTATGGATGAAAAACGCTCCACCGACGTCCCGGGCATACTCAGGGAGCCCAACCTCGTGGCCAGGAACTGGAATACTGCTATCCCGAATGTCCTGCCGCATGAACGGGTGTTTCCGATACAGATTGGACAGGAGCTTTTTCGGTTGAGCGGGGCTAGTATTAGTTCTGATGGTATGTAAATCGCCTTTCAGGTCCCCCTCCTCCCTACTCCCAGAGTGTACAAAATGATTATTTCGAAGCAATGGATGGTTTAAGGACAACATCAGCTGACAAACCTAGAGCACCCTCATATTTTTCTCAGTTTTTCCAGTGCCAACTTCAACAAGCAGAGGATACTGGCGACAAATCAAATACTGTACGCACGTTGTATATAGACCGTGATCCAGTTACATTCAAAGACATCTCGCTACATTTACAGGGGTATCATGTTAAGCCCAGAGATGGAAGTCATTTCGTCAAAATGTTTGCTGATGCTCAGTTTTACTCATGTATGTTTTCTACTCGCCGATTCCATCGGCAATTTCATTGTCTGAAGGATGATTACGAGAAGAAGACAAATAGACTGACCACAAGAAGTACCCCGTCTGATGTCCCAACTCTATGAAGAATCCATCTTCATTTCCATCGGGCACCGCGATTTCCAAATCCCCCGTGAGATCTTTTCGGATCCAGGAAACTCACCCAACTATTTCTCGCTCGGCTTTGCCGTCTTCTTCAGCTCGCCCACCGAAATTTTTCCGGGTCTCGAACGCGAAGGTCTTTTACGTCCCCCATCAATTCTTCCTCCCTCGGTACCCAACCGTTCAGCCGATACCTTTGCCGAGATACTGAATCTATTACGCGGCTATCCATTGCAGATACGGAGCGAAGAACACCGCGCGGAGTTGTTGCTTGATTGTCGGTATTTCCATCTCAAAGGACTCGAGCAGAAGGTCATAAAACATCACATCGCATACAACTTATCTCTTCAACGTTCGGAGATCACGTTGCGTTTGGAAGACGTACGGCAATCCGGGATTAGCATCACACCATCAACCACTCCAGATTCATCTCCCTCTGCCTTTTTAGGCTATGTATCCTACGCTCGTCCCTTTGTCGATACGAAACCCCACGAGCTAATCCTCGAGATCGGGGATGAGTGCACACTGCTTCATTTCTCCCCCTCTACCTCTAGTGCCTCTAATCCATCATCTAAAAGCTCTTTAAAAGCTGAGGTGAGAGCTGAATTCTTCAACGAGGGAAAGAAGCGGGTCACTAAGCTGTTTGAGGTGATTGCTACGAAATTGAATCTACCGACGACACAACCGCTTGGGTTACTGATGAAAAATGGGGGAGCGAGTAGCGCACCGGCTAGTCCGGGGAATACAGCTATTAGTGAAGATCTGGTTAGAGTGATCTTTGACCCCGAAGCATTTGTTTCCTTGGATGGGAAAGAATGGGTGGGAGACGCATCAAAAATAGAGAGGATAGAGGATCATGGGGTAGACGGGGACGATGCGGGGTCGAGAAAAAGGAAGAGGATAGAGGGAGGAGGTGATGACAACTGGGTGATCAAAACCGGGCAATGGAGATTGAGAATTCAGAGTGGAAAGAGTGGAAAAGGAGTGGAATGTCTCCTGGTTGCCGTAAAGCTTGACGCCATCTCTGGAGAAAGGGGAAGGAATAAGAAAAGGGGGTTTCTTGCTTAGCTTAGTCCAGGTGGTGTATGGAGTGAGGAAAGGGAGGAAGCGAGAGAAATGGCGACATGTATATCAAAGCCGATGTGAATGGGGCTGGGGGAATGTGAAATATACCAATGGCATTATTTAAGGGCATCAAGAACAGCTACTTTGTCGTTAACACATAAAAAAAGGTGAATCATACTTCCTCACGACATACTCGCGCTCGATTTCCACATCCTTTCACAGTATTGAATATCATGTGATCTCGCCAATATACTACGACCAAGGCTCGTCCTTTTTCTGTGAGCATATGCCATCCAACAGGCCATTGCTATGCTATATATTCGCATAAGATGAAAGAACTGCCACATACGACCATAGACTGAGGAGAATTGGGCTAACTCCTCCGTCTAAACTCGTGTAAGCCTCAGATCCTTCAAAAATAGAACTGCGTTTTGCCGCTTTTCGGTGTTGGTTTGTGACTGATTTGGGTGCAGGGACTTAGAATGCCAAGAGCTAAGTTGCGGTTTGGCGGAAAACGGAAATACGGGAGCTATGCTTGACGCTTGCGAGGTTCGAGTCCTTAACATGGCATCCGTGGTATTCTCTCCCGATGGTAAACAGATGGTTGCAGATTATGACGATATGATAGTCCGGCATTGGGACACGAGCTTGAAATTAGAGGTACAGAAGCTTGAAGGTGCTGATCTCTCGAGTCTTTCTGTAATGTTAACCGATATACACAGTATCCTAGTAAGTGTTTAATTCTTCTAACTAATTGGGATCTAGGTGACTATATATACATAAGAGTGCTAAGATGACAGCATTGGCATATATCCACTTAAGCTTCGCGTTTTGTTGATAATTACTGCTGTGTTCGGAGTAAGGATTCTCCTATATAGCCAGCCAAAAGAAAAAAAAAAAACTTCGGCCGCCGTTCCACGATCGTGTTCCTAAATATCGAAGTTTCCCATATATAAAAGTCGCATCTATCAGGGCCCGACTGTAGTATGATTTTACTCTCGTATGCGCCAGCTTAACTTAGGGTGCCTTGAGCGGCGCCGTGTTTTGCATGTTAACAAACCTCCACATCTCCTAAATATAGAACATCCTCCAATATTGTGCCACAAAATCTGTAAAGCAGTGTGAAGCTGTTCATCCCAATTCCAATTAGATAAATCATTATCGTTTTCGATAAGAGGTAAAACGACTTCAATGCTCGTTAAGAATGATGCTAATGGCAGCGGCCCTATCGCTACTTTTCTCTTCTCCATTTCAATGCGATATGGCTCGGCGAATAGTCTTTTGAAAGCCGACAATGCTTCTTCATTAGAAGAGATATAAAACTCAAGCACTAATGGCCCGATAGTAGATTGAGTTGAATTGTAAAAACAAAATCGATGCCAAGCTTCTACTTCCTTTGAAGGCATTTGCGAAGATCCAAATTCGTTGGTCCATCGTAGTCGGTATTTAGTGTTTTGAACAGTAGGAATAAGCTGTATTAAATTACCTCTTGGTCCTTTCCGTGTTAACCAAGATGTGTTTTGAGAGTACCACAAAAGAACTTCGAAACGAATCTTATGATTTGTACTTAAAAGTGCAGTAAGAGCTTTTGAGCCACTATCCTCAGGTTCAAAAATGTCGATAATCTGACATGTTTGAGGGTTTGGAACTAAATTTTCGTAGATTTGAAATCGGATGTCTAAATTCAAAATGCGAAGAAAAAGACAGTTGTTGCTTGCTGGATTATTTTCGAACTTTAGCATATTGTAGCGATTTCGATTTATTTGCTGAGATATATATCTCCAAGATAACGTTTGGTGTCGATCCTTTATGTAGAAAGGTAAGAATTTGATGGCATATTAAGTTGTGAAATTTAAGTAAGATCTCGTTTCAGGACTTCGCCTTGTTATATAGGTCTGCGTATTATATTTTTATGTGCGTCTTAACTGAGCTGAATTAGGTCATTGCTAACCTTGTTCGGTTTACGCTCGCGGTTGGCGGTTGAGCGTTGAATGCACTAGGCTCAAAAAATAGTGGAATATCTAGAATGTTGCTTGGTAGTTAGAACACTTAATCTTGTGGTCAAGTGAAAGGTAGATATGCAAAAGTGTACAGTTCAGATGCGAGACTGCATGCACATATTTGTTCCGCTTGTAAACCTAGTTGACTCTAGATAACTTAACCAGAATAAATCAAGCAATGCTCTAAGTTGAGCTTGAACCAGCTTGACTCCTTTTCCTTGTCTCTTAATCGCGAATAGTTCTATTTTTGCTTAGATCTTGCGCAAGAATCTTTGGCAATTTGGACAAATCTTGTACTATATACATATCCAGTCTTGAAGCAACAATTTATTAGCTGCTGGATCAATGAGAGAACAAGATATTAGTATCAGTTTAATTGGGTAGCATATTGCTGTTTACTGTCAATTAAATACACTACAAGGATTGTTTTCCAGTGTTTGAACGATGCTAGGAATGTGAGCATAATACCCCTGAAACTAACAACTTTTTAGTTTAAAAGGGTTATTTCACGGGGCTCGATATTGATACATAATACATAATTACAAATCAGCCTTGCAATGATACATACGACCATAGACTGAGGAGAATTGGGCATCCCGTCCGCTCTGCCATACACAAGCCTCAGATCGGTAGACTAGTAGTTGGGTGGGTGACCACCAGCGAATCCCTACTGTTGTATGTTTTTTTTTCCTTTCCTTTCCGGATATTTTTGTTCTTCTCCGCTCTTTGATCTTAGTCCTGGTGCTATGCGTGATAAGGTAAGGGGGGATTTGGCGTCATCCTCTTTTGAAGTACAGAGAGTTAAAGTCTTCACCTTCAAATTTTCAAATTTTCAACTCATATATATTTAAATACTTCAGGCAGAGTTTGTTGCTCTGGAAGAAGAGTTTTAAATCACTACCCGATGAGTCCACTGTGTCCCATCTCTCTCTCTCTTCTTGAAAGTGTGTCAACTATCCAGATCTTTAGGATGTAGAATCTAGGATATTACAGTGCAAACTAGCTCGCCCCATCTAATAAAGTATATGAGAAGTCTAAAAATTACAGATCAGCAATAAATAGGCTGAGCCTTTCCAACGTTGTTTCAAGCTACTGTAGCAACAATTTTACATTATTACATGTTTGTTTGCATCTTTTAATGTGGTGCACTTATTGATAAAATAGCTAAATTGATAGTTTATACCCAAGGTCTCTTTAGTACTATATGTCTCTAGGAAGGAAATATTGGTAGTAACAGAATTTCAAATCCCCAATCCCCAATCCCCAAACGTCCAAAATTGCCCCAATAAAACAATTCCCTCGCCCAGTACTATTTCCCTCGCAAATAGACTTCTTTGTCTGCTCACTACTCTCCCTTGTGCAAATCAAAATACCCTACATACTTCTCATGTCTCTTCCCTTCCCACCTCTCTGGGTACCTGATCATAATTCCTCCCCTTAAATCCTCCTCTCCCTCAAGCCGTACCCCAAAATCACCCATCAACTCAAATCCTACTTTCCTATACAAGTACTCTCCATGCGGACTAGAACTCACCCCAATCACCACCCCTTCCCTCTCTGATCTCTCACACACATCTTTCAGCAGCAAGCTCGCAATCCCCTTCCTCTGCCACTCCTTCCCCACAAGCATGCAAGTCAAAATCCAGCGATCTTGCCATGCTGGATTCGACCAATACTTCAGCCGGTCCGCAGCCACATAGCCACCAAACAATTTCACCCTCTGGAAATCCGAGACACGATCTTTCCACACCCAATTGCTAAGTGCATGCCAGCACCAAAACACCCAGCCTAGAACCCACAACCATACTCTCCCAGTGACTCCCTTTTCGTGCACCACGGCCCTTACGCCTTGCTCGCTCCCGACACGAACGCTTTGCGAATACCCGACCAGGATATCCGGGTTCGCCTTACAGCAGGCTACCAGCGAGATACTAGCGGGATTAACATAGCGCTTCTGGATACTCTGCAAGTGAATGCGGATCTGGTCCTCGGGATATGTGTGCGCCCTGGGAGTGAGGAAGTTGGTGACGAAGGTGTCGGAAGTGGCTCCCTCGTGAAGGATGGCGAGGGTACGGAGGTCAGACAGACGCGCAGGACGAATTATGAAAGATTCCTCTGCGGGGAGCCTCTTCGGTTTGGTTTCTGTGGTTGGTTTCAGCGGCTGCTGCGAAGCCGTTGCGGTGGAGGTGGCGGCCATGGTGGAAGGTTTGGATGAGTATAGGAAGCGAGAGTCGAGTGGCGGGGAGAGGAATAAAGTTATATGTGGAGAGTTACGAAACTAGCTTACTTTTGAACTTACATCTCGAAATGTTTGAAATGTAATATCCCTCAAATATCTTGTTTGTATTCCTCCGCTTTTGCAAAGAAATGACTCAAAAGGCGCGTAAGGCAAATGGCCGCAGATAGCCATCAGTTGTTCGCCCGCCTCTTACCGACGGGCTCACCGAGTAGACATTCTGTAGAGGTGAGGAAGAGACAGTCAATGCAACACCAAAATCTCCAGATTTAGACTGATACGTGATATTTTTACAGGAAAGAGTATCACAGGGTCATAGTGTGAACGGAACGCCGATGAGATGTCGATTCGCCAAGAAGTTAAATGCCAACCGACATATCAACTGTTCACATGTTCAATGCTAACCTTTCATTTATAAGTTCCACATAGCAAAAATATTAATGACTGAGAGCTATTGATTGAGATGGTTACATTATGTTTTCTATTTCTCTGGACATGAATCTAGTAAAAGTGTGCAAGAATAGTCACTTGACTGATGATTTATTTGACTCATGTTAAGCGGTAAAGACTATTCTGGTAGGCTATTTCCTCCTTGATAATATTAATTATATGGCATTTAAGTTTTCAGACTGTTCCATGGCCATTTATCTCTGACTTATATCGGCAAATTATCCACGTCGATTATCTCTCATTCCGTAATTATGTTCTTCTCGAGCGTACTCCTTGCTCTCATCTGGTGTCCCCACTTGTACAACACCCATGGGATAGGTAACATAGCTAAAGATAAAAATCCAAGTAGGCTTGTTGCCCATCCAATACCTAGGTGTTCATACACTAATTATGTCAGCATATGAGCAATATACCGTGGTGGTGGTACATACTTTGGATGGTGAAGAGGGGAAAGGTAGCTCCAAGCATGTATCTCAAAAGCCCATTGGCTCCAATGGCTGAGGCAGCCGTTAAGGCTGCATAGGTATCGACGAGATAAATTGCCGTTGCAATCTATAATTTTGCAAGTTAGCTCACAAGCTTTAGCTAGACTGTCTCGTGGTTGGCTAGAACTTACGAAAATACACAGATTTCCCCACCCGAATGGCACAAGACCGAGGATGGGTACAATCCAATGCACATCCTTCTTCGATGCCCAGCCAAACCAGAATAATCCAATAGGTAACCCAAGACCACCAATCATCGCAGGCCACAATCTATGTTCTGGCGCAATGTTGACATGGTCTGCTGGCGCAAGGCTGCCGTTTTTCTTATGCCACTCTTTTATGTAGGTGATTTTATCTAGGTACACATATGTGGGAATAGCCAATACGCAACCAAATCCGAGAGCGAGGAAGACTAAACCAGTCTCTTCGCGATCGAAGCCGTAGACGGTATAGAAGACGTAAGGGATGGAGCCAAAGAAGGTAAAGACCACCGCGAAATTGTATGCGACGTAGAGCGATACGAAGATGACGATGGGTTCGGTGACCAGCATCTTCATGGGTCGGAGGAGAGTGATGAATACAACACCTAGCAACAATGTCGATGCTTTTGGCTTTGGTTTGTCATCTGCTGTGGTGGCAACGGTTCCTGCTGCACTCTCGGCAGCTTTTTGGCGCCTCACAAGAATTACCTTAAGGTACGTCTCCTCAAGAAAGAACACTGGGAGATAGCATGCCACCAAGATGATCGTTAACGCATATTGTGACCATTTCCATCCGTTGCCCTGAGTTACAAACCCACCAATGAATGGACCCATAGCCGGGCCCAAAAATGGAGCGAACAATTGTAAGCTCCCAGGTAACGCTCTATCTTGCGGCGCAAACAAATCCGCTCCAGTTCCCGCACTTACAGCAAAAGTAGCGCTCCCAAAAAACCCAGAGAAGAATCGCAGAACACAGAGTGCCGCAAAGTTGGGAGCGAATCCACAGGCTAGGGTAAAGATTGCTGATAATGGAACAAGATATCTATATGTTCCTAGACGGCCCATGAGTTCGCTGATAGGGGCACTTATCATGCCGGAGAATGCGAGACTAAGTACATAGGTTGTCAAAGGAAGGATGGCGACGGTTTCTGTGACGTGGAAATCGGCCATGATATCTGGGATAGCTGGAGTGTATATTGAGCTTCCGAAAGCACTATGAAGACGATATCAGACGGCTTTCTAAATAAATTGTCGTGGGAATTGAAGCACAATAGAGAGTTGGGGTGGTGCTAGGATAATTTGACTGTACCCAGAGAAATAACTTACACAACAAATGTGAGCAGAGCTGGAACTGTCAAATTGAAATATTTCTTGCCCGTCGACCAGTTCAATGGAAGTGTGGGATCGTTTGGATCGAATGCTGGCTGATCGGCAGCAACAACAGTCTTCTCGGACGGATCCACGCTTCCTGGCCTCTTTTTCATTGATTCTTGTGAGTTTTGTTTCGATATGCCCATTTCAACATCTTGCTCTTGTGCCTCCAGGGTCTGCATATCTGTGACGGGAGCTTCAGACGCCATGGCTTCTTATCTCCTTGAATGAAGTACGTCGTCCGGAGGATAAGAGATAAATCCACTCCCAGCAACAAGAACCAACGGCAGGGAAAAGAAAACAAAAGATGTGAATCAAAAATACTACTCTCCCACAAAAGGTCAAAAAGCCATCTACGGGACGGCGTGAAGCTTATAGCAAGCCACCCTCCTGATGTCACACGAAGATGCTCCTGCCCTGCGACCTATTTAAAAAACAACATCGCAAAAGGCATCCTAAAGCAGCCGCATCGCAGCATCACTGCATCGGAGCTCTGATCACGGAGCTGAAGTTAACTGCACGCTCCCCTCTATTGGCCGATGCATCAATAGTTATTGACGAGGGGTGTCAATGATCTACGAAAGTACGAAAAGTACCACAGATCCTCACTTATTGTTTCCACCTTGAGGTCTATGAACCTATCAGCATCCTGTCAGCACCATGGGAACGACGGGTTTGTTGCCCAATAAGCTTCCCATCCATCCACGTTTCTCTCGGAGCTTTAACCCTGAAACGCGGCATGGAATACGCGGAACCACACAAAGGGCGATTGGGTGGATAATGGCACCCTATATTGAATCCTTCTGGGTGTCACATAGAGGAGAGAAGGAAAAAGTCGCAATTCAGCACCGATACGGTTCCATCGTGAGGCACAGCAGGCGCGGTATGCGCCCCCAAATAACGGAGAAATGTTCGTAATCGCCACATCTGCCGAAGCCTTTGTGTTGGCAAATGTTGGAAACCCGTTGCCAACAGGTGCGGGTCGTTGCTAACAGTGTAGTTGCTGATTGTTGGAACTCCGATTCCAGACTTTTTAGTGGTCGTAATGCTTATATACGAAAGTATGTAGTTGGAAGATTTTCTTGCAGCACGGAGGTTTGTATCTTTACATGACTGTGGCCGAGACCTAAAAGCTTGTCTTACCATATTTCGACCACCCCCAGCACATCCCTGCACGACCTATATGTCACAAATATCGGGAAATTAGGTCTCACGGCAATTGGAATTTGGGGAAATTTCCCATAGAAAATTGGTATGAGTTGGAAAACCGAGATTGGAAACAAAACATTTGGAGAAATCCTCGTTGATTTTGTTTGTTATATGAATCACTTGTCTTTCTTTGACTTTTTCGGGTTCGAGGACGCAGAGGCTTCTCTTCCCAATTCTTCCAGGGCAGTTTCATACCTTGTTCTCAATTCCTCACCAAATTTCTCAGCTTTGATGTTCACTCTCGCAACCTGAGATCCATCTTTCCTTTGAATTTCCTTCGAGCGTGCAATTCCATTCCAAAACCATGCTCCCTCTGACCCTGTAAATATTGTCCATGCTGATCCACTCTTACCTGCTCTCGCCGTTCTTCCAACACGATGTACATAATTATTTACACTAGTTGGCACATCGTAATTGATGACATGTGCTAGGTCAGGAAGATCTAAACCACGCGAGACGAGATCTGAAGCTACCAGGATAGCAAGTTTGGAAGAGTTGAAAGACTTAATGGTGGATTTGCGGGCTGAACTTCTGGTCGTCGATGTGAGAGTTCCTATAAGATCTGAGTATCGGGGTTCGATGAGAGCAAGCAGGCGGCCCAGTCGAACAGCAGTCTCGTTGGATTTTGTAAAAATGAGCACCCCGCGAATGGTGCGCGACTTTTGGGAGACTTGGATATCTGGAGAATCGCTGCTTTCATCGCTAGAAGAGTCATCAGAAGAGGATGAGGATGAGGAAATCTCCGAGTCGGAGTCGGAGTCAGCGTCTAATATGGCGTCATTGATTTTAGGATATACCATATTTTCTTTGGTCAAAAGCTCTATGAGATACAGCGGCTTAAGGCTGTCTTCATCTGCTTTTACTGCCGATTCCGCAAGTAATCCTGGTAGAACGTGTCCTGATGCCGAGTTTGTCATAAGTGTGTCATCATTAGGAGATGACTCTCCTTCTAAAACAACTAGCTGTGGGCGGAATAGCTTCAGCCCACTGAGCTGACCAACATCTTTTGTGAGCGTTGCGCTGAGAATGCATTTTCTCACACGACTTGACTTTGTGGGATAAGATGGCCTGGCTTTCTCTAGTGCTCCCGTAACGATATTTAGCCAATTCTGGAACCTAGTTTCGGTCAGATCGGTGTCTTCCAAACAAAGTCTGGAATACGAGAACAAAGGAGAACTTACGTTTGGTCAAGCAGTTTATCAGCCTCATCGACTGTTAGCCATTTGACATATTCCAGCGTGAAACCTGGAGTATTCTTAATGTGTTCCACAAGACGTCCAGGAGTGCAAATGAGGATATCAATTTTCGAGATGTGCCCAACGACATGATCCGGTAACTTTGATATTGGCTCATCATCACACAATACCCCATCCCCATCATCATCGCTTCCCCAATCAGAGCTTTCCCATTTACGATTCAGTCTCCTTTCCTGCTCTCTCCTTCCTACTGGATCGTATCGATCTTCTTGCTCCATTATAGATGCTTGCTCAATCTTGAAGTTCTCACTTCCCACAGCTGTTCCTATCTTAACTCTTTTCCTGCTTCCGTATGAAAATGCTGTGGCACATACTTCACAGACCTCTCTTGCTTGTGTGACCAGCTCTCGTGTAGGCATTATAATAACACCTCGTAGCTGAGTAACAATATTTTGGCTTATGTTTTCTACCATTGGTAGGACGTAGGAAAGTGTTTTTCCTGATCCTGTGGCCGCAGAAACTAAGATATCACCTTGCTGCTGAGTCTTCCCAGGAAGTAGCAAGGGCAGGACTGCCGCTTGAACTGCAAATGCTCCCTCAAAACCTTTTCCTTTCAGAATCTTGGCAGCATCTGCGTGAACTCCAACATCTGCGAAACTTGCAGCATCGGTAGAGGACACTCGAATTGGAGAGGCTAACCATTGCGGCAGTGATGATATTGAGGATTTTATC
>Ga0247734_1001255_pt1 | contig 19584 bp, 16 predicted proteins | sample UWRJL103311B2_FD_180933 | JGI IMG/M metagenome (GOLD analysis project Ga0247734, IMG submission 180933) | Plant litter microbial communities from Arlington Agricultural Research Station in Wisconsin, United States - UWRJ-L103-311B-2 | ecosystem: Environmental > Terrestrial > Plant litter >... | reverse complement strand
TAAAACCCCCCCCCCCCCGCCTGAGTTGAACTACGTACAATGTCCAGAAGTGACAAAAAAACTGGTTCCGACTGACCTTAAAACGCTACTACTTAAGCTTACATAGGCTTTATACCATTAACCAGCACACGCGCATCCTTTAAAGCTTGCTGCAATTGCGACTCAGAACATGCCTCTGCCTATCCCTATCCTCATGGTCGAGAAGAATGATGGTATCAAGAGACGCAAAAGTCATAAGAAATCCCGAACAGGCTGTCGTAACTGTCGCTTACGCAGTGTCAAAGTATGTCTTCCATTAGATTCCTCCGGATTGAATGCTAACTAGTTAGTGTGACGAAAATAAACCAGACTGCAAAACGTGTAAAAGTTATGGGGTCTGCTGTAATTTTGATTCCAAAGTCCCAGATCTTCAGTTGGCGCTAGGCGGAACTGCCATAAAGACTATAGAGAACACTGCTTCACGCCTTCCAATAATTAAAGTTACAACATCCCTGTACCTTAGCAATGAAGAGCTTGATCGATTATGGAGATTCCAGAAGAGAACTGCTTTTTCGTTGGGTACTGTTCAGGGTTCTCACAGTATGCAGCGGTTGAGCATAGAATTTGCATTTACAGTCAGGCCCCCTGTGCATACTTTATTGAAGCCAGATTTACTGACAGTGTATCTTGGTAGCATCCATATGTGATGCACATAATCCAAGCTATGACCTCGGTCCATGACCGTTATCTGTCTAACTCATCTCCCCGACAGACCCAGGCAGAGAGCTACCATCTATCACAAGCTGCTGCTCTACTTCAAAGGAAGCTTTCTGGGTCAATCGAAGCACCTGATAAAGATCCTATTTGGGCGACAGCGGCTAGTAAGTAAACATCTTATTTGGTTTAGAAACCCACCCTGAGGTGTTTCCCATCCATAAATTCGTATTTCTAATACTGCTCTTAATAATAGTGCTGGGAAGTACCACGGCCTCAATGATCGAAGCCTCCACCCCAGAAGAAGCTTGGCCTTTAGCCACTCAATCGGAGGCAGACCTGGATTGGCTTCGTATGAGCAAGATGAAAATGGCTGTATGGGAAGTAGCCAACCCAATGAGAGCAGACAGCGTATTTCATGACCAAATTTTTAAGACCTCACCACCTCCCGACGTGACTACTCCTGTATTGGACAATACCCCGCTGAAATTCGTCCAATTATTCGAGCTGGGCAACTTATCCACCTTACCAAACAACCCTTACTATACTGCTGTGCAAACCATCGTCTCAATCCTCTTTGTTCCATACAGTCGGGCGGATAGCATTAATATTTTTGGCTTCCTCCGATATATGCAGCCGACTTTCGAACTTTTGCTTGAACAGAAGGACCCGAGATCTCTATTGCTGATGGCATATTGGTACTCAAAGCTTCGGGAAGGGATGTGGTGGATCGAGCGACGCGCTACATTGGAGTGTCAGGCAATCTGCATCTACCTGGAAAGATATCATGCAGAGGAGACGCTATTGCAGGAACTCTTGCAGTTTCCTAAGATTATTTGTGGGTTGGGATCGAGTCCGAGGAGCTCGAGCTTGAGTAACGGAAATTCAGCAAGAGTGTAGGAAAGTTTTGGAGAATTAACTCTGTGCTCTAAGTAAGATATTTCATTACATGCTCGAGCACCGTCAATGAAAACGATATACAGGTTGTAAAAGGTTTCAATGAAGTCATGACATCTGGACTAAATCACTTTTATAGTTCACAAGTATATATATTTCACTTCCTGATCAAATGAGTACTTATTATCTCGAAATCTAGCGCATTCTCTTGTTGTGCCTAGCAACAAGAAGATAAGCGGAAGCCAGTGATCTTTCCGTTGTAGAAACAAGATGCATTGTGTACTGTGTTCCATTGAAGCTGAGTAATATAGTCAAGAGGCAGCGAATGATTTGGCTTCGATTTGGGATTTTGATAATAAGATTTCTTATTAACAATGACAGCTAGAAATTATTCTTGGGTTCAGGGAGCCTTAGTGGAATCTCAATTCTGTATACAACTGCCTACATACCTCCCGGCATGGATCTTTTCATTAACACGAGAATCCAATGACTAAGATTGAGCCAGTTCCTTTTCTTGGCCACAGGATGATGCTTTACATTGCATATCAAAACTGCTCAGTGACTCCTCCTCCGACTCGCACGCGTTAAGCCAATGAAAATCTCCTTCCACGTTTACTGCGCTTAGTACTTCGTACTGTAGGCAAAGGGGAGGAGGGGAGGGAGGCGGGAGTTGTCAGATCAAGAGATGAAACCTGACTCTGATATTCCCCAACGGGGATGTCTGAAAGCATACTTCCGCTACGGCCGTAGCAGGGGTGCCGAGGGGGTGGTTGTTCAGCAAACTCACTCTTCGAGGGGAAGTGTCTGAACGAACCCGCAAAACCGGCTTGGCATCTGGTGGGAGGTTTTGATTTCAAAGCTCAACCAACCAACCCGTTAACTCCGAACTCCGAGCATGGATTCAGGGGCGAGGTGGGCTCGTGGGGTGGGGCCCCCTCTTCCCTCGGGGCCTAGTCTGGTGCTAGTTGAGTCAATGTGGGGCGACCGGGGGAGGGGCATGGATCCTTCCATGGCTCGAGTGGATCATGGATAAGTGGGGTAGCGTACTTACCGCAATTGGGTAAACTTCGGTTGGCGACGCGACATTTGCCAGGGCTGGAGATTGTGGGTGACGCAGGTGTTGGATGGATGGATGGATGTATGAATGTTACGGAGTACTGTAAGATGATTCATCATGAGCCATGTACGGATAGGCAAGCACAGTACATACAAACAGGACTTACGAAGTACTGTACTGTATGTTCATACTAGTAATGTAGAGAATGATGTGCACGCTAATGTATATGGTATGCACCACTTTAAAACAAACAAGATCAAATGAGTCAGGTTGGGGTCATAGCTCAGGGAAAGCTGACAATGGAGAAAGTCACATGATACTCACCCGGATTTAGTCTTTCTTACTGTACAGTGTACGTACAGTGTACTTCGTACAGTGCGTACTATACAAGGGTACATACAGCACCACCAAGTACCAAGTATTCTCTCGTTGACCAAAATCGCACAACAAGAAAGAAAGGGTCAGTCAGTACTGTACATACGAGCATACCTCCCATGGGTCTGTTTCCGTAAATATACTACTTCCATAATTGGAATGCGGGTTCGGATTTGATGTCAAAATCATCATTTCCGGATCCGATGGCACATTTGGATATGCACACAGTAAGACTACTTTACTTACCTTACTTACCTTACTTACTTTGCTGTACATCATAGTATATATACATTAGTATGGCTGGAGGACCGGCGGGAGAACCACCCGGTAAGCATCTTGATTTGACTCCACATCCATAGGGCGCTGCCAGCCAGGCCATTGGCCATTACTGTACTGTATAGAAGCTGCCCTGGCGATTGCTGTAACTTTTTTTCTTCTCCCAAAAATGATATTGTCAGCAAACTCTTCCTTCCCGGGGTGGCGGTACTGTAAGGAAGATTAAGGTATGGCGCTCCAGGAGCTTCTGAAAGTTAATCAAATGCGAGTACATGGTACATGGTACATGGTACACGGTCACCTAGTTGGGCTGGCCGACTTCCTCTATTCCTATAGGACTACCGCACAGTATGTCCCAAGACTCACTCTATCTAATTCTCTTTGTTGTGATGTCAACTTGATCCCCACTTATTCGATTTCCTGGCCCCGCCCTAGTCTATCTAGTCCCAAGTCCATGCTGATTTAATTTACATCACCGACACTCTTTTTCCTATCTTTCGGTTTCCTCAAACATTCTACCTTTTTTCTTCTTTTTTGGGTTATAATTCAACCTATTCTCTTGCTGCCCGTAAGACGGTAGGAGAGTACTGCTAGCCTTCACTCCTTTTAAGGCTGTTATCAATTCCTTCTTGCAGAACCATATTTGGCGAACGCCCCCACCTACTCACGAACCATGAGTTCGGAAAAGGATAAGGAGACGGGCGAACAGCCTACAGGACCAGATACCCTGGTATCATCTGGAAGCGATAGCATTGGCTCCATTGATACAATAGAGCAACCACAGGATCCCGAAAAGCAGAGGGAAAATGCGCGCCGTGCGAATCCAGATGGATTCTCCCGCACAGAGAGCGGTATCAATGTCCAAGAATCTGAGGCAGAGTTTGCCCAGCTTAAACGGGAGCTTTCAGGCATAAGTCAGATGAGCCGGCAACTCTCTAGGACACAATCGAGACCCAGCTCACAGAAAGGGAAGGCCTCCAAGGGGGACGTAGAGAAAGCGGCTGCCACTCCGGAGTCCGTCTCGGACGAGGAGCCATTCGATTTGGAAAGCACCCTTCGAGGAAACAAAGATGCCGAGGTTGAATCTGGTATACGACCTAAACACATAGGAGTCCTCTGGGACGGACTGACTGTTACCGGTATTGGCGGGGTGACCAACTTTGTGCAGACTTTTCCGGATGCATTTACTAGCTTTTTCAATGTGTACGCGACCGGTAAGCAAATTTTGGGTTTAGGAAAGAAAGGGAAAAATGTCAATATCTTAAAAGACTTCCGTGGTGTTACCAAGCCTGGAGAGCTCGTTCTAGTTCTTGGGCGTCCTGGAAGCGGTTGCACAACATTCTTGAAGGTGATTGCAAACCAGCGATTTGGTTACACTGGAGTCCATGGAGATGTGCAATATGGCCCGTTCGATTCAGAGACTTTTGCCAAAAAATACCGTGGAGAGGCTGTTTATAATCAGGAGGATGATATTCATCATCCTACTTTGACAGTGGCACAAACCTTAGGCTTCGCATTGGATACCAAAACTCCCGGAAAGCGGCCCCATGGCATGTCTAAATCAGATTTTAAGAACATGGTCATTACAACACTGTTGCGAATGTTCAACATTGAGGTAAGATGATCAACTCTATTTTCTTCCTTACGGAATGCACAAAATTCCCAGATAGCGTAGGAGCACCAAGAGGTATCAGAATCCACTGATTGCAGAGAGCAGTTTGTATCTAACCTCTAGAGCTCTGCGTTATGCCAAGAGAAGTCTCTGAGGATGCTCAAAACACCAAGTTGTACTATTTTCCCCAAGTGATTCTTTGACTATACTCATAAAGTTGATACAATTTTCACTGCGTTCGGTCAGCTATGCGACCGTGTGATTTATAAATTCATATTACCAAAAGATAAAACTCCAAGACAACTATATATTTCTCAACCGCTCAAAGATTCTTGGCCTTCAACATGCTAATTCGACTGATAGCACACTAGAGACACAATTGTGGGCAACCCATTTGTTCGCGGTGTTTCTGGAGGAGAGCGAAAGCGAGTCTCCATTGCAGAAATGATGATTACATCCGGTACAGTATGTGCTTGGGATAATTCAACAAGAGGACTAGATGCCTCGACCGCTCTCGACTACGCTAAAAGCCTTCGGATCATGACCAACATTTTCAAATGCACTACCTTTGTTTCACTCTATCAAGCTAGTGAAAACATCTACAAGCAATTCGACAAAGTACTTGTGATTGATGCAGGTCGACAAGTGTTTTTCGGCCCAGCGAAAGAGGCCAGGGCATACTTTGAAAGCCTTGGATTCGCGCCAAAACCCAGACAGACATCCCCTGATTATCTCACAGGATGTACGGATGAGTTTGAGCGTGATTATGCTGAAGGCAGGTCTCCAGAAAACGCCCCGCATGATGCGGAGACTCTTGCGAAGGCCTTTCTGGATTCTAAATACTCTAAGTTGTTGGACGAAGAGATGGCCGCGTATAAGAAGTCTCTGGCTGAGGACCAGGAGACTCGCGCCAATTTTCGAACCGCCGTCACTGAAGCTAAACGCAAGGGGGCGTCCAAATCTGTTTACAGCATTCCGTTTTACCTTCAAGTCTGGGTGTTAATGCAACGTCAGTTCCTAATCAAGTGGCAAGATAAATTCACCCTCGTCGTTAGCTGGATCACAAGTATCGTCGTTGCGATAATTCTTGGAACTGTTTGGCTGAAACTCCCGGCAACCTCCGCCGGTGCCTTCACTCGTGGTGGTCTCCTCTTCATTTCTCTTCTGTTCAATGCATTCCAGGCCTTTGGAGAACTAGCAAGCACAATGATAGGTCGACCAATCGTCAACAAGCATAAGGCCTACACGTTCCATCGACCATCCGCTCTTTGGATTGCTCAAATCATTGTGGACACTGGCTTCGCCGCTGCACAAATCCTACTCTTCTCAATAATGGTTTACTTTATGTGCGGTTTGGTTCTAGATGCCGGAGCATTCTTCACATTTTACCTTGTCATTGTCGCAGGTTATCTGGCCATGACTTTATTCTTCCGAACCAGTAAGTTACCAGTGCTTTAGCGTCTCATATATTGTCTTTGGAAATAATATGAAACATCCACATTGTTTGAATCAACTGGGGAATTCGTCCCCGGGTTTTATTCAAAGTATAATAAAACGTTTTCCACAATGTGGGCTCAAATTGACCAAGGCCATGATTTCTTGTCTGAAAGAAAAGACTCGCTGACTTTCTTAGTTGGTTGTCTTTGCCCTGATTTCGATTATGCAATAAAGTTCGCTGCCACAATCATCACACTTTTTGTCCTTACAAGTGGGTATCTAATCCAATACGAATCTCAACAAGTATGGCTCCGATGGATCTTTTACGTTAATGCTCTAGGACTCGGATTCGCAGCATTGATGGAGAATGAGTTCGGCAGGATCTCTCTAGAATGTACAGGTGAATCCTTGATTCCTTCTGGCCCTGGATATACTAGTATCAGCAATCAAGTTTGCACGTTGCCAGGTAGCGAAGCTGGGTCACTTCAAATTTCCGGAGGAGACTATATAACGAAAGGAGTAAGTTGATTTAGTTGTGATTAATTCAGTTACTAATCTTCAATTCTTAGTTCCAATATTTACCAAGTGAGCTTTGGCGCAACTTTGGAATCATTGTGGTTCTTATCGTTGGCTTCCTCATTTCAAACGCTACATTAGGAGAGTGGTTGACTTTCGGTCAAGGAGGAAACTCCGCAAAAGTCTTCCAAAAGTCGAATAAAGAGAGGGATGAGTTAAATGCCGCTCTTGCAGCTAAGCGAGAGGCGCGTAGATCTACTAAGAATGAAGCTGAAGGTTCCACAATCAACATTACTTCTAAGGCTGTCTTGACTTGGGAGGGGTTGAACTATGACGTCCCAACACCTAGCGGCCAACTGCGTTTACTTACCAATGTTTACGGTTATGTGAAACCTGGGGAGCTAACAGCTCTAATGGGTGCGAGCGGAGCAGGCAAGACTACTCTTCTCGATGTTCTAGCATCACGAAAGAACATTGGTGTTATTTCTGGAGACGTCCTAGTTGATGGAGTCCCAAAAAATGCTGCATTCCAACGAGGAACGTCATATGCCGAGCAACAAGATGTTCACGAATCCACTGCTACCGTCAGGGAGGCGCTTCGTTTTTCAGCCGATCTTCGCCAACCTATCCATGTGTCCCAAGCTGAAAAATACGCATATGTGGAAGAAGTCATAAGCCTGCTCGAGATGGAGGATATGGCTGATGCAATTATCGGTAATCCCGAATCCGGTCTTGCAGTCGAGCAGCGAAAGCGTGTCACCATAGGTGTCGAGCTTGCCGCCAAACCCGAACTGCTCTTGTTCTTAGATGAGCCGACAAGTGGCTTAGATTCTCAGTCTGCTTTCAATATCGTTCGTTTCCTAAAGAAGCTAGCGGGTGCAGGACAGGCGATCCTTTGCACTATCCATCAACCTAACGCTGCTTTGTTTGAGAACTTCGATCGTTTGCTCTTACTTCAACGCGGAGGACAAACCGTCTACTTTGGTGAGTTAAATTCTTGAGCGCAAGAGTTCCGTATAGAATTTGTTCTAGAGACCAAATGTCACAAGCATGACTTTAGCTAACTCCGTTATGACAGGCGATATTGGTAAGGATGCGTGTGTCCTGATCGATTATTTAAACCGCCATGGTGCCCAGTGCCCTCCTGATGCCAACCCAGCAGAATACATGCTTGATGCTATTGGAGCAGGACAGGCACCAAGAGTTGGAGATCGTGACTGGGCTGAGATATTCACCGAGTCCCCAGAACTAGCAAATGTCAAAGACCGCATATCCCAACTCAAATCAGAACGCCTTTCTGATGTCAGCCACGGTGGCCCAGTCGACGACAAAGAATTTGCCACGCCCTTACTGCATCAACTTAAAATTGTGCAAAAAAGAACGAACCTTGCATTCTGGCGTTCTCCAAATTATGGATTCACCCGTCTTTTCAACCATGTTATCATTGCTGTCCTTACCGGCTTTACATATCTGAATCTCGGCGACTCGCGTACTGCACTTCAATATCGAGTCTTTGTTATCTTTCAGGTCACCGTTCTTCCAGCAATCATCTTAGCGCAAGTTGAACCAAAGTACGTCCTGACCTTTTTGGAGCAAAACTCATTCCAGAATTCCTTAGGAGTTGATTGTTCTTGAAACTTGTGTTAAATATAACTCCAAGACAAACTTTCAGAATTGGCCATTTGCCTGATAGATTTCAACAAACGAACATAGAGCTAACTGTAAAATAGATATGCATTAAGCAGGATGACCTTCTACCGAGAAGAGTCTGCGAAGATGTATGGCCAGTTTGGTGAGCCCCCTTCCCCTTAAAAAAAAAGGGCAAAAAACAAACTTATCCCAGAGCAAAACTAATTCCGAATTTCACAGCATTCGCCAGTTCATTAGTTGTTGCCGAGATGCCGTACTCTATTCTCTGCGCTGTGGCATTCTTTCTTCCACTTTACTACATGCCCAGCTTTCAAACTGCATCTTCACGTGCTGGATACCAGTTTTTCATGGTGCTCGTCACCGAGCTTTTCTCAGTCACATTGGGCCAGATGATTGCAGCACTCACGCCATCACCATTCATCGCCGTCCTTCTCAACCCTTTTATCATCATCACATTTGCCCTTTTCTGCGGTGTTACCGTTCCCAAACCTTTAATCCCTAAATTCTGGAGAGTTTGGTTGTACGAGTTGGATCCTTTCACACGCCTCATTGGCGGAATGGTGGCAACCGAACTTCACGACCGGCCCGTTGTTTGTACTACATCCGAACTTAATCTGTTCAATGCACCCGCTGGCCAAACATGTGGAGAATACATGGCTCCTTTCTTTGAGAAATTGGGTCCTGGGTACCTGGTCAATAACGCAACCAGTGCCTGTGAATACTGTGCTTACAAAGTCGGAGACCAATTTTACAGTAGTCTCGGCTTTGAATTTGACAATCGATGGAGAGATGCAGGAATTTACCTCTGCTTCATCGGTTCCAACTTGTTCTTGTTGTTTTTGGGCGTAAGTTTGCCTTTTAGGATTTTCAAAAATAATATGCATGCTAACCTACTTTTGCTAGTCCCGATACTTAAATTTCAACCGAAGATAAAATGTCTGATGACAGCAATGCCATGAGCAATACCAACCTCCAAAAGCTTCCCTTTGCTTTTATATATTAAAGCATAGTTCATTGGCATTTTGCAAATCCGTTGTATTCTTGTCACATAAATTCCACCTGTTTATAATTAGTTAATATAGAAGAAGGACGACGAAAATGTGCATATAATGAAGCCGGTCTAATGTGCTTTGGCAAAGCACTTTAAAGGGGGAAAAGCAATTTTGTAATGGAAAAGATTGTTATGACCTCCTACTTTGAGATTTGCCATGAGTTGATTAATTCCATTTGTGATGCAAAGTCTTTCATTCAGCACTCACTCCTTTGGATATCCGCATACTATGTTACCCAGGTAGTTGCATAGAAAACGCACGCGATTAAGCGATTCCCCTTCAAGGGCCAGTAATAAGAGTAAAACAGACATGGTATTGCTTTATTATCTTCTTCATAAAAAGTACCGTGTTCTCCATCCTTTTCAGAAATCAGAATCAAATCATAGATGCTCTATAGTTATTGTCAATTATTACCCTTCACTATTATTCGGCTCATAGGGTCAATTCAATAACAATTCTTCAATCTCGGGGCATGCCAGGTAAATTTTTCTTATAAATACAAGAGATCACGCGAAGCTTCATGGCACTAAGGAAAAATTGTTGAGGTATATGGTTCTATGATCCAGGATATATAAAATTACATGTAGTTCGATAGTATGTCAACTCATTTTTCATGCTTGATCTCTGCAGTCTTCTTCAACCTTGATTCAAACAGCGTCCTCTTGCAATATAACCCACAGGCCTTGACCCAACCATCCAAAGTTTCCGTGACATACATGAGTAGTCTGCTGAAGAAGAATAACGCCAATACTGAAAGGCTCATGATGACCGCGAAGGTGTACCAGTAATCTCTTGATGTATAGTTATTGAGTTCCTGGATTTGAACTGAGAAGTAGCCGGTCATGAGACTGACCGGTAGAAACAGAACACTGAGTTTTGCTAGCAATGTGGCGGAACGTGTGAGGCGGGCTGTTGATTCGGAATCTTTCTGGGCGTTGATATTGAAGTACTAAACATCAGTTAGCTAGATAATGCATTGGCAGATAAAAGTGCGCTTTACGGTATTGATTAATGCGTCCTTTTCGGCAAGAAATTCTTCCGTCTCACTTAATATCAGTAGGTCGAGCCGATCACTAAGACGTTCAAAACGAGTGCTAGCTGACTGAGCCAGGACGACGCCCCTAGCTAAGGAGGATATACCGCTGAAACTTCGAGAGGCGCTTGTTCCATGATGTGTGGTGGTGGAGCTTGGGTCCAGTATTCGAAGTGCTAGGTTCTTGTAGCCTTGATATAAATGTTGCATTTGACGAAGACTGCGACCCAGCATATGTAGACGGGGAATTATTTCAATATTCGGTGCTCTATTAGATCTTCTGGTCTGAAAGAAACTAGATTAGTTGCTGTGTTGGAAGATTGGATTGAAACCCACCATATCGTCGAGAATCTCTGTTTGCTTCACAAATGTCAGTTTACTTAATAATCGGATCGAGGACTTGGGGCATACCAGTTCTTCTAACCTGTGCCGGAAATTTGATATCGTAGAGTATACCGCACGCCAATCATCAAAGAGATAATAGAAAAGATTACTTGCGCCTTCGATTCCTACGTTTGCATGCAAGCTATCCGGGTCCAGAGCGTGTCTAACAGATTGGATGGAGATAGGGTCAGCAGTCAGATGGCCATGATCAGATAGTTGGCTCATAACGCTGATTGTGTTATTTCGCATCGATTTGATGAGCGATATATCTGTCGTTTGCCCAGCATCTTCATATAGAGATATTACAGTGTCTACATTGTCAATGATTGGAACACTTTGAGAAGCAATAGCTCTTACTGTCATCACATAGCACAAGCCAAGACCATAGCGGCTGTTGCATGCCTTCCGATGTAATACTGTCACTCAACGGAGCCCGGGAGAGCTCATGCATCCAATTGGCACCTATGCAAAGAACTCGAGGCGGAATCAGCACTATCGTAGCCTCATGTATTACACCAAAACTTACAACGAGGCCCAACATCTATGGAATGATATTGAATCATTTCTTTTGCTATGGTATAGTGGCTCGTGTCCGCAGGCTGTCGAATTGGAGACGGATGTCGAGAGCTGTCGAGACTTGGATTGGCTTCAAGATCGACCTTGCGTGACACCATAGTCCGCAGGTGTGCGGTATGCTTCTCTTCATTCTGAGGTTTTGGAGCAGGAGGGGTGGTCTTGATCACGGCAAGTAGCCTGCGGGAGAACTTGTATTTTGCAGCAACATGATCTACCAGATCGGTTTGCTTGTTTGGTCCCCAGATATTACTATGAGCAAAACAGGTTAGTGGATGGTTCCAACAACAGCTACGCAACATACATCCATCGTACTGGCTTCTCGGGCTCATGATCAGTAGATAGCAGTGCTTGCACATCATCTGCATCTATATTGAACTTGATATGAGCCTGTTCCTTTCCGAATTCCACGACGAAATTCCTGGTCGCATTGTTTAGGGCAAGAGCCTGGCTCTCATTGTAAACGTCTTTGTCGTCGAAGTCCTTGAAGTCCAGCATCGTTAAATAGCATGATATGAATGCGCAGAGCCCCTGGTTTTGTATGAAGTAAAGACATGGTATGCTTGAGGTGAATTGAAGTCACACAACGTAAGGCTGGTGACACGATCAGGCTGAGGCTGTGACAGGGGCGGCGGGCATGCCAAAGCAGCGCGTATATAATGCTAGTAAGCAATAGGTAAAGCTTTGTGGTCTGAAGCTAAAAATATGGGGCGCTTAGTCGCTAACAGGCATCCACCAAAAACTGAGGCTGCAAGCTAAAAGTTATAGCGCTTAAAACCAACGCCACTCCTCCAGCGGTGAGCTACAGCTAAGTCGCATCCCAGTGTTACATTCGGAGTCACTTTCATCCTGCAATTCATTTTCCTACCTCAGCATCATACACAGCACATAGCTTCTACACAATGATAGGCACGATCATGATCACATGATAGATAACCCTACACGCTAAAGTCGCTTCAATAGCGCACAAACCTGATTATCCTAGCTTATTAACATCTTCCTAACAAAGCATTTAAGTACTGGAATCCCGATCTCCTTTGCCTTCTATCATGGCTTTCGAAGTTCTCCAAATCCCTAGCAAGCCCGAAGACGGTCAATCTTATATTGAGCAATACAAGGCTTTTCGGTTACTCTCTCTGAAAATTGCACCAACAGCCTTTCACTCCACGTATGAAAGGGAAATCCAATTCACCGACGATGTTTGGCTGGGACGTCTCACCAACCCAGACTATGGTACCTTCGTTGCTCTTCAGTTTGGTCAGATTGTGTGTACCCTCACGGTCGTTGGCCCTCTGAATTACGAACCAGACGACTTATACCCATCTACCAACCCCTCGGAACTTGATGGAGGCTCTCCTCGGCCATTCTCGCATTGGCGCTTTAATGCCATGTTTACTTTACCAGAAGCTCGAGGGCAAGGTATAGCTAAAGCTCTCATTAGAAAGGCCCAAGAATACGGAAAAGCTCGAGCGGCTGAGTCCGAGAAAGACTTCATTGGGAGTATAGTAACTGAAAGTGATAATATTGCTGCTATGAGTCTCTATGAGAAGTGTGGCTTTGTTATTGTTAAGAAACAGCCTTATGTCGCTCGTGGCGTCCCCGTGGAATGCATTATAATGCAGTACCCTCCTCCATCTTTAAAATAAACAGTTACTTCGGCAGATAGAAATAGCGGTTGAACTTGCCTCTCTTGCTAGCTTAAGTCGGGTATATTCAGGAAGAAGCAGGATTATCCACCGAGGAGTACAGGGCATTGGGGTATCAATATGGTGTATAGGGTAACAACAAACTTTGACCAAAGAATTTTGCCTTTATTTTCTCATTTAAACACGGATATTGATTTACTAAGGTGCTTTGATAATCAATGTCCTCAGGGGTAATTGCACCAAGTCTCTCCGAGTTTTGTTGATACTCCATCGGACAGTTTACATGGCACTCACGTCAACATTATACACCAACAAACAACACAACCACGGATCTGGAGATGATGCATAATCTCAACGGCCTTCTTGTTGCTGGAAGAGTTCTTTGTCCTGCAATTTCTGATTCTCCTGCATAGTTATTTCAGAAGGTCAGTGCTCGTCGTGCGACTATTCTCTTCGCAGACTCGTCATTTGTCAGTGGCTATGAAGCACGGTTATTAGGAACTTTTGGCACAAGATACTTGCTTTGTAAGAGGATGAAGACACACGTTTGGTAAATTATGAAATATTATACCTAGATCGTTCCCAATAAGAAATGCCCATGCCGAGCGCGAGACAGGTCAGGCGGGTAGAATGATGCAGCCACTCCTTTCTACCGAGGCGCACATGGTATGTAAATAGATGATAGCAAGATTCAAGTTGAACTAAAATCCGATAACAGCAGCGGTATCAATAAGACGGAAAGTAAGACTTATATACAATTAAAATCAGGTAAGTGCTAATCTTACCCCGGAAAAATTGTTTAAATCGTTACCAATATATCCTATATATTTCTGCTCTTGAATAAACCTTCAAACTGTTTTTGATTATTATTTTATCTATCAAACTCAAAGAACCACAGTAGGTGCAGAATTTAATAGAGAGCCTGCTTCATAACCCACTTGTGTGCAATGGTGAGATGGAATTAGATCACAGATCATCCTCAAATCTAGGCAATAAATTGCCTGTGATTGTATCATCAACGTTACCATTGGTCGAGCATTTGCAAGTCAAACTGTAGTTATTGGGCGACAGAGAAAATAGATTACAGAAACCTTATAGCATATTTGCAGCCTGTTCATTCAAAATAAGGGGTCAAACAGAGTACTTTTCGACAGATAATGAACTTAGGTTACTTGTATTCCAAACAACCGTACCTTCATCATGAGTGATTAAACAAGTGAAGTTCACATTTTGTTGGATCTTCTCCTACCCAGCCCGCTGCAGAATGTTTTGATAAATCTGACGCATTATCCATGAGATGTTGAAGTCTCCAGTGCATATGTAGCGTAATTCATTCTAGTCCTTTTCCCCTGGGCCATACCAGATATTCTTGTAATTGTTGATCTATTTCCTGTGTTGGGTCATAATATGTGGCGGTGTATTCAGCCACACCCAAATTGCGCGAATAAGGGGTAGCGAGCTGCTTGGTAGGGAGGCAATTGGATTTGCCACTATGTTGGAAACCAGAATTGCTGGAGTTAGGCTGGACTAACAACGGATTGGATTTGCCACAACAGGATGAAGAATCTAGGTACATAAGCTGGCTCTATCTGCTATTATACTTTCTCCAAATTTACACATGACCACAGAGTAATACAACTTCCAGATGAAGATTCAGCTCAGGAGTTATCGCTTAAACTTGTTTACGCCTTGAGAAGCGTCGCAGCACAATGTGGACCCTGCGATCTATTCTAATCGTTGCACCTCTATACTTCGCTATGCTTTCTCAAGCGCAGTTTTCCTCTTCATTGCCCGAATGCATACGAGACTGTATTGACCAATCTCAGTTCAATAACTGCCTGGCCACGGATATCGGATGTTTGTGCAGAGCTTCAGCTGGAAACCTCCTCCCAGATCTTCTTACTTGCATGCGAGGAAAGTGCGATTTAGATGGGAGTGTACTGTTAGAGCCGCTTCAGGCTCTCTGTGTCATGGCAGGAGCACCTATTCCGGAAAAGGCACTTCAGAACGCTGGGAATCATGCAACCAGTGTCCAGCAAGTAACCACAACGATGACAGTTGGTTCACCCTCTGCAACTGGACATTTTGATACTCCAGCAACTTTTTACACCGGCTATTCCGAGGTAACTACGATAACGGCAATGAAAACTGAAGATGATGGGTTGACGGTTACGATCGCCTATCCGGTAACTGTGTGGCAGACGGCAACCATTTTTGGGTTCGAATCGACTATCACTTCCATACATACTTTAAGCTCAGCCACGAGTCATATGGAAGACTCAAAGACCACAACATTCATTACTCGGAGTACGCCGCATCCTGAGTTCACTTCGTTGGTCGTGACAACACGTAATGGCGCACAAACAAGCTCAAGTGTGACCAAATCTACAACAACGCCTGCAGCTTCTCGGGATGAGGTCAATAGTGCACCATTCAAGGACACAAACTCTTCTGGAACTAGGAAATTAGTGGGGAAATTAATAGGTTTGACTGGTTTGTTGATAATAAGTAACGCTTGGTTTTAATGTCTTGGTTTACAATATAGTGAGTGCCAGGTTCCAAGAAGCTGTGGCACTAAGATAGAACGTATTATGTCTTATGACATTACGTTTTTTAATCAAATGATACTACTTTAATAGCGTTGATTCAAGCTTGTGAGGACTGCTCCTAAGTAGTTGTGGTAGTTGTGGTAGTTGTGATTTATTCAGACTTTGGGGTCCCAAGTTAGCTTTCTCGTTGTGCTTAGACGCTGACTTGGGCAGCATCATTATGATAAATCCGTCATCTAGTCGGAATTTCTGGCTTCCCGTTATCTCCCAATATTTGAGATAGTCGAATTCCCCAAATGTACGCGAAATATGTGGTATTCATATAAGTTTTCAACGCTCTTAGTGATTTGTGGCTGATGTTTAAATTTTATGCTAAGGTAACCACTGCAATAGTTTCAGGTATTGTTGAAGCAGCATGGTGCGATATTCTTAAGACGACAAATTTCTCCTCTTGTCATCAGGTGAAAATTCAATGCAAGTCTTTAGACCCTTCCACCACCAAATGAGACCAACCTTCACTAATTTACCTCCCTAGACACATTCAAATGCAATTGTAGCATCTAGATCAGCGTGATCAAACCTCTCATTGTCGATACTGGCTTGGAAGTTACGGATTATGACGTCAGGCTCCATAGAAACGACTAGATTAGCGGCGACTGTTAGATCTTCTGTATTCTCAATTACGGCTGCTTTCGCGGTCGCCTTGCCTGGAGTCTTAGTTGCGGCAGTGTTCGAGGCGGAATTTCTCTTAGCAGAGGTTCTCTTTGCCGGAGTTTTCTTCTCAGTTGGCTCCTTCTTGACTTTTACGACTTTATCAGTAGTTCTGCCCTGTAAAAAATAGTCAGTGAATCGCCATTTTATAATTTCAGAATATCTGGTGGAATGGTAACGGGTTTCAAGCAAAAACCTACTCCACGCCCACGTTCTCTAACTCCACCACCTCGGCCACGACCACCTTTCTTAGGCGCTGGGCTACCTGTAGAAGGAGCAGCCTCATGATCGGGAGCTTGGCTCTCATCCTGTGTAAACCCGGAATGCTGGAGAACTGGTTGTTGAGTAGCAAGTTGTTGAGTTCTCATCGAGTGCTGGCTAGTCTCGGCACCGACAGAAGCAATGCGGCCTGCAAAACTCTCATCAAATTTAGTCATGCCACGTTCGAGTGCTCTCTGTACATCTGCCTCGAACTTTTGGCCAGTGGGCATCTTCACCTCGACCGTGAAGCCGTGTTGATCAATCATGAAATGCGGCACGCAAGGGAGCTTCACTATTTCGTCCATTTCGGTTGCGAAACGTTGAAAGGCCATAGCCCATTTTTCCATTTGACTTCCCCATTTGAACAGGTCCTCGCACAAGAGGTTGGCATTAACGTAGTCTGCCATAACAGGAATGATAGGCGTGGCACTGAAGTTGAAGGTATAGGTAGTTTGGTCGGTGACAACAATGCCAGCAGAGCCTGGAGCACTTGAGACATTGAGATTGTTTAGCTGATTTGAGGAATTTTGTGCTATTAATCGATGCATATCTATTGGATCTTTCATACCGTGCTCGACTCCTGGGCTTCTTGGATTGTTTGTGGCAGTTACCCCAATCCTGCAAGTGTGAACGTGGCAGGTGTTGGCTCCGTGACGGTTGCCACAATTGGCGCAGATTGTGTTGCTTTGTGACATTATGAGTCGTTCTGAGGTGTTACTCTCAAATATAATGGTTGAAGGTGATGATGATTGGTGATAGTTGGGTATTGAGGTAGAGAAATTAGTGTAGCCGAGGTGTGAAGCCTCGTTTTCAACAAATGCATTCACTGCTATTGCGTGATTGAACCTGGTAAATGAGCTTATTATATATTGTATCAAAGGATTAAACAAATCGAAATCCATGTTGGATTGTATGCCATGAATACAATCTCAATATTATCTAGCCTTAGCTATACATAGTACTTACATACCTAGATTTCAAATTGTCAAACTTGGCCATGGCCATTCGCATGCGGTGTTAGAATAGTGACAAAATATTGACATATGTTACTTATTGATCGGATTGCTAAATCCCAGTAGATCACCAAATGTAGACTCCCCATCAGATTTTCTACCACCACCAGCTCGCTCCCAGTGTTCATTTCCTTTTAAGCTATTGGAGACAGTTAGTTTGAATTTAAGATGAGTTTGAACTTGAGATATCTGAACCTGGACAGACTAGATATTAGATAAGGATGCCAAATGATGCTGCCTATGATACTAAGGTCTTTTTTAAATCGTATTGTGATTTCATAGATTTGTACATTTTAGAATGACTCTACTAGCAGGACTAGACATAATTAGAGGTTCAAAAGTCGGATTTAATAGGACTAGCGAATAGATTGACTCGAATTTCTAACAGCTAACGGGTTGTTAGATTTCTAGTCTTCCTAGTGCACCCAATTGATACTGCCTGTCTTGCAGTCTGGACTACAGTTGTAGTTTAGTGATGAGTTCATGGTTTGGATAAATGACAACTAAATAAGATCAAGTCGGATAGATAGGGTAGGAGTAGACTGTATGCCTACATAAGAAAATATAGTTTGCCTAAATAATGTAAAGTCTGAAAAAAAGAATAGACTATTTAGAGTCTAGCATGTACCAAGTACCTTGAGTCCCAAGGAACAAGGAACAAATATCCCAATTCAATCGCTCCATATACTTTAACAGAATGTAAAGCTATTGATCAGACTCCACGATCCAGGTATTAAGAATGCAACCAAACAAGTACAAAACTTGGACCTATCTTACTACTCAAGTTAAGACTTTTGTTAACAACCGGAGGCTGTGCAGAGGTAGTTAAGGTCCATCATCTAAGCAGATTTTCCTACTGGTCTATGGTTCACCGTAGACCGGCAATATTCATAGGATAAGTAATTTAAGGCCAATGATTTCAACACATCGAGAACATCGATGAGCAATCCTTCCTAAGGCTGAGCAGTGGGGTATGGGTAAAATTACTTCCACATTTATTTCTAGATAGTGAAGCTTCTCCACGTACTGATTGCTGCTGACGTACCCATCAATATTTTCCGGGCGGGTCAGAGTTAATTTGGCCAAGAGGACAGCAACGGTGAAATGAGTGGAGAGTGTCATAATCTGAATGTGAACATGTGGCTCTAGTGACAATTTGGCGTGGTGGCTGTAGTTGTAATTCTCGGTAGCGAATCAGAGAGATATAGAGTAACCCGATGGGTGTCAATCCTAGTTTAAAGAATCTGATAGGTTTACAGGATGTTAGGCACGCTTTGAAAAATATATTAAAGATCTACCGATGATCGTTAGCATAGCATTCTGTAGGCCAAGCTGGCAGACGGAGTTTATTAGTATACTTACTATGTTCCCGATATCGGATAATGCCAAATTTAAAATTGACGTTATATATGGAAAGATCGGCTCACGGTAAACTTTTAACTTGCTCACTGAAGAAAGTTCATGTGTGTTTGCTATCACGCCTGTTCTTCGGAACTCGCCAAATCCAAAATCGACCCATTTCCTAAGTCCGTCAATTGCTGCTATATATATCTATGATAGATGCCTTTGCTTAGGGAAGGGAAGCTTATGCACATCACTATTTGAATTCTCAGCCGTAGTTCAGCTTCTCAACTTGAACTGATTCCTGGATCTGCTGTAGTAGTCAGCAAGGGAGGGCTACCTAGGACAATATTTCCCAACAGTACTTCTCGTTACACTTGAAACGGGGGCGTTCATACCCAGACTTTGCAAGTCAAGATATACTGCTGTACCCCCGAACCCGAGCAATGTAGTTGCTCATGTAAGCATCGCATTTCTCGGATGGTGGCCTACCCCGAGAAACCCAGAA